>Ga0194120_10000020_pt1 | contig 231811 bp, 210 predicted proteins | sample TA2MahCa65mmetaG_FD_148642 | JGI IMG/M metagenome (GOLD analysis project Ga0194120, IMG submission 148642) | Freshwater microbial communities from Lake Tanganyika, Tanzania - TA2015019 Mahale Deep Cast 65m | ecosystem: Environmental > Aquatic > Freshwater > Lake | place: Tanzania: Lake... | reverse complement strand
CTGAGCTGGATGTCGTAGGCGACGCCAATCGATTCGTACCTGCCCTGCGAGTTGAGCCAGATCAGCGACGGCCGCCGATCTTCCGCGCGGACGCCATCGGTCGGGGCGACGATCGCGGGCGCCGTCACCTTCAATGTGGAGCCGTCCGCGGCATTAGCCATCGATCCGCCGACCGTGGCTGAGGGGGAGGTCACCGCGGCCGGCGCTTGCGTGCAAGCAGCCGAGGCGGCCAACAAGGCAAGACACGTCCCAACTCGAAAGAACTTCATCAAGCAGATCTCCAAGATGTGGCCGGCGGAATGCGTGAGGCTGCAACAGGCTGGGTACCCCTGCAGCTCACCAAGCCAGCGGGATTGTATCAGAATTTCACGGAACCGAGTACAACTCCGAGTTCGCCTTAAGATCTATGGGCCTGCGCGGTTTTTCTCATGCTACCATCGCACTCCTTGGGTCAACCCAGGACCCGATTTCGGAGCCAAGGAAAACGATGAACAGATCAGGAGTGGTGCTTTCGATCGTGTGTGGTGTACTCGCGGTGAGCGCGGGCCATGCGTCGGCGCAGACCGGCACGTGGGCGGATCGTGGCTACATCAACCTGGGCTGGGGCGTGGAATCTGGGTCCACCACCATTGCCGACAGCCGGACCTCGACCATTTACGAGGAGACCGCCACGGTGACCACCTCGAGCGGGTTCACCTCGGGCAGCCTGTTTGACGTGGGCGCCGGCCTTCGCGTGTGGCGCAACCTGACGATTGGCGTCGGCTACCACCAGGAACAGAACGACACCACGGGCACCATTGGCGGTTCGATCCCGAGCCCCATCTTCTTCAATCGCCCGCGGACCCTGACAGGTTCGGAGCCGCTGGGGCGCAAAGAGGCGGCCACGCACCTGAGCGTCGGCTGGGCCTTCCCGTTCAGCGACAAGCTCGACGCACTGGTGTTCGGCGGACCGTCGTTGTTCCGTCTCACGCAGGACGTGATCAGTAACGTGGTGCAGAGCGAGGCGAGCGTGTCCGGTACGAACATCGGCGGTGTCATCACGGTGGCGGAACGCAAGGCGAGCGTGACCGGCTTCAACGTTGGCGCCGACGTGACCTACATCGTGTGGTCCAACGACAACATCCGCGTCGGTGCGGGCGGATTCATCCGTTACTCGCAGGGGGAAGCCAGCATCAGGATGCTCGCGACCGACCAGCCGACTACCGTCGGCGGCCTGCAGTTCGGATTCGGCGGGCGCCTGCGCTTCTAGGCTTGTGGATCGGCGCTCGCGCATTGCGGCGTCCGTCCTGGCGCTCGTGGCGGCTGTTTCGATCTGGCTGTCACTCGGAACGCTCGCGATTGCCGGCGGAGATACCTCCCGTATCGCCGCCCTTCCTTCACTCACAGTCCTGCTCGCACTCTGCGGCGCTGCGGTGGTCGTCGCGCAGCTGGCCCGGCTGCGACTCGAACACGCCTGGCCCCTGGCGGTCAGCCTGCTGATTTGGCTGCCGTATCTGCCAGGCGTCGTTCCATCCGTCTTTCTGATCTGGCAGGGCCCCCTCGAAGTCGCCGTGTGGCTGGCGGTGGTCGTCGGCATGGTGGCTGGTCGTCCTGCGGCCGCTGTGCCGCGCGCACTCGGCTCGCCGGCCCTTGCGCCGTTGGCGGCCGCTGCGATCGTACTCATCACGTCGCTTGCGGTCTTCAGCCAGGTGCGGGGTGTGATTCCCGGCGGCGACGAGCCGCACTATCTCGCCGCGACCCAAAGCCTGCTCCAGGACGCCGACCTGCGTATTGAGAACAACTATGCGGCCGGTGATTACCTGGACTACTTTCCCGGCCGCCTCGAGCCGCATTTCCTGAAGCGCTCGATGGGCGGCGAGATCTATTCGATACACGCCCCGGGTGTCTCCGCTGTCGTTCTTCCGGCGTTTGCGGTCGCGGGCTACGTCGGGGCGGTCTTCACCATTGCGCTGATTGCCGCACTGTCGGCGATGGTGACGTGGCGGGTGGCGTTCCGCCTCTCGTCCAGTGCCGCCGGCGCCTGGGCGGGCACGGCGGCCGTCTTCCTGACGGCGCCGTACTTCTTTCATACCTTCACGATCTATCCCGAAGTGATTGGCGGATTCTGCGTCTTGTGCGGCGTGTGGCTGCTGCTGGAGGTCGCAGACGGCCGCGAACCCTCAACTCGCCGGCTCCTCGCGGTTGGCGCCGCGCTCGCGCTGCTGCCGTGGCTCCATACGAGACTGGCTGTCATCGCCGGTGTCCTCGGCGTGATCCTGGTGATCCGCCTCGCGGGCCGCCCGCGGGCGATGGGGAGAATCGCAGCGCTTCTCGCGGTACCTGTCGTAGCTGGAGCGGGGTGGTTGGCCTTTTTCTACCTGATCTGGGGCAGCCCCAATCCAGCGGCCCCCTACGGCCCCGACACCAGCACGTCGGCGTCGTATGTGCTGCGCGGCCTGGTCGGTCTGCTGGTCGATCAGCAGTTCGGCCTGCTGATCACCGCTCCCGTTCTGGTGGTGGCTGTCGCCGGTAGCGTGCTGATGTTCAGGCAGCAACCGCGGCTGACGTTCGAGCTGGCAATGATCGTGATTCCATACGCGATCACGGTGGCGTCATACGCCATGTGGTGGGCAGGCTCCGCGGCGCCGGCGCGATTCCTGGTGTCGGTGCTGCCGCTCGCCGCGCTGCCGATCGCGGTGTTCTGGAAGGCGCACCGCAGCACCGGCGTCGCGATCCTGCTCGTCATCAGCGTGGCGCTGATCCTGCCGCGCGCGCTGGTCGAGGGCGGTCGGCTGATTGTCAACAGTCGCGGCACGACCGACGGGACGCTGATGTGGCTGTCGTCGATCATCGATCTGCCGCTCGGTCTGCCCAGCGTGCATCGAGATGGTGGCACGGTTGCGATCCGCGATGCGGCTCTGTGGCTCGCACTCCTTGCCACGGCCGTGCTGCCGGCTGCTTTCAGGGGCTGGCCCCAAAAGACGTACGACATTTGGGGCCAGCCCCCAGTAGCGTGGACCGTCAGCGCACTCGCGTTCGCGATCGCAACGACGACGGCCGTTGGTGTTGTGGGTGCATTCCATGGCGCGGTGATGACCACCCCTGATCGTTCCAGGCTGGCAGCGGTCGGGGCGTACCGGCCCTGGCTGCATGAGACGCTGGTCGACCTGCAGACACGACGGTCACTGGCCGCCGACGAGTTCCTGGCCGCCATGTCCATTGACATGGTCACTCCCGCTGTGCGTTTGAATCGCGTACCGGCCGGCGATTACGAAGTGCGGGTGACCACGCCGCCCGCGTCGCCGGTGCCGCTGGCCATGTTCATTGGCCGCAACGATCCGCCCATCGAGGCGCCACTGCTCGACGATCTGCGTGACGGGCGAGCGCCGTTCCTGTTGCGGTTGCCGGTTGCCGTGCAGACGCTGAATTTGACAGCCCGGGGAGACGTCGGGGCAGGCCAGCCGCAGTTGACGTTGCGGCCGGTGCGACCCGCCGTTCCCGCGGTCGAAGGCAACGCGCTGCGAGCCGCGCGCTACGGACACGCGCGCGTGTTCGTCTTCGATGACTGGGCGTACCTCGAACCGGATGGCTTCTGGACGCGCGCCAACGGCTCGACGACGGTGGTTATCGATACCAATGACGCGACTCGTCTGGCGGGACTGCCGATCTCGATCACGGCCGGCGCCGTGCCGACGACGATTCGGCTGTCGACCGGCGGATGGGAAAGGTCCGTCTCGCTGGAGCCGGGGGCGAAGCAGGACGTGGTCCTGCCGCCGGCCGACGCCAATACGTGGACCGTGCGTGTTCGTTCAGGCGCCGGCTTCCGGCCATTCGAGCGTGAGCCGGGCAATCGCGACGTGCGCGAGCTGGCGGCGTGGATCGCCATTCAGTGATGGCCCGCCTTCGCCCATGCTATCGTCGGTGATACCGCATGACTGACGGGCAGGAGACCTTACTCAAGCGGCTGCTGGCCGAGCGGCGCGAGGCGCACCGCCGTTACAACGAAGCCCTGAGCCTGCTCGATCGCGCGATTCAATCCGCCCCCGACCTTCCGGCCGCGCCGCCGGCCTACGACGAAGCGCTGCTGCCGAAGGTCAACGATACCTGGCAGATCCTCGGAGAGGGAAGGAGCGCCGCCGATGTGACGGCGGTCCTGCAGCAGCAGATGGCGTTCAACGCGGCGGTCGTTGAACATCTCAATCGCAACGTCGCCGCGCATCGCGATGCCCAGCTCGCGCTCGAGCGCGCCCTGCCGGCGCTAAGCGCCGGATTCGATGCGCTCGTGACCTTCGAGTCGCGGCTCGTCCAGTTCCTGCAGACCATCACGCCGCTCGCCGACACGCACTATCGTGAGATTGATGATGCCGTCGCGCAGCTGCGCTCGGTCACCGACGTCGCGCAGCGCACGGCGATGCTGGCGAAGAGGGCAGTCGAACGGCGTCCGTCGCTCTCAACGGCCTCGTCCGCCGAGCCAGCGCACCCCGCCGCACCCGCCGGTCCCGATGAATTCCAGTACGTGGGGTTTGAAGATCGCTTTCGCGGTTCGGAAGAGGTGATTCGCGCGCGACTGAAAGACTACCTTCCGTACTTCGCGGACCAATCGAGCGTGCTCGACATTGGCTGCGGGCGGGGCGAGTTTCTGGATCTGCTGCGTCAACAGGGCATCAGCGGCCAGGGGCTCGACCTCAACCCGGAGATGGTCGAAGTCTGCCGCTCTCGTGGACTGCATGCCACCGCCGGCGACGCGTTGTCGTATCTGCGAGGACTTCCGGACGAGTCACTTGGCGGCGTCATTGCCGTGCAGGTCATTGAACATCTGCAGCCGGCCTACCTCAGCCAACTGCTGGCGCTGGCGTTCGACAAAGTGCGGCCGGGCGGCAGGGTGATTCTCGAGACCATCAACCCGTCCTGCTGGGTCGCCTTCTTCGAGAGCTTCGTCCGCGACCTGACGCACGTGAAGCCGATTCACCCTGACACGCTGCAGTACCTGCTGCAGGCCAACGGGTTTTCAACCGTGGAGATTGTGTATCGGTCTCCGATCGCGCCAGACGGGCGGTTGCGGAAAGTGAGACCCCTGCCCGAGCACTTTGGCGATGCGGCCCCGGATCAGCTGACGGAGCTGGTGTCGTCGTTCAACAGCAACGTCGATTGCCTCAACGACCGGATGTTCTCGTATCAGGACTTCGCCGCGATTGCGACGAAGCCCTGACGGCCCGCTAGCCTGCCAGCCCGCTAGCCCGCTAGCCCGATAGCCTGCTAGCCCCTTAGAAGCGCCCACGGCTGATCCAGCGTCCGATGGATCCGCCGGCGGCGGTTGCCGCGGTGACGTCAATCCACCCCGGCACCGGGTTCGAGCCGCAGTGTCCGCCGATGATGTCGATGATGTAGACGGTCGTCGAGTGGAGATCCGGACCACTCCCGTAGTTATACGCGACCACGTCGTGCGACGGGTCGTTGGCGTTGCCCCGCTTGCCGTTGTAGCCCCACCGTGTGTCGTAGGTCCGCAGGGCATCCACCACCAGGTCCATGAACTGCCAGCTGCCGCCCCGCTCCTGGCAGGAGTTGGCGAGTGCGGCCGGGTAGGCGCGCGCCACCGCCTGCACAATGCTCGGGCCGTAACTCGGAACACCCCCACCGGCCGGTGCTCGACCGCCGGGGCCGAGCGGCACGCCGACAATGGGGCCGCCACCTCCAGGCGTGGGCACGGGCGGCGCCGGAGGATCCGCCGTCGTAAAGGACAGCGTGTTCGAGTAATTCGACTCCGTGGCGCCGTCGCTCCCGCGCACGCGCCAGTAGTAGGTCGTGTTGTACGGCAGCTCGCCCACGGTCATGGTCGTTGAGCCGCTGCCGTTGACCGGCACCGTCACAATCGCGACGAGGCTGCTGAAGTTCGCATTCGTCGACAGGTCGAAGCGATAAGCGACGCCGGTCGTGCCCGAAATGGTGCCGTTGGTGACGCGAAATTCCGGCCGGTTGGTGTTCAGCTTGCCCGAGGGCGACACCGCGATGGGTGGGTCGATGACCGTGGGCGGCACCACGCGGAAGCTGGCCGTGGCCGAGTACGGCCCGGTGTTCGCACCGTCAACCGCGCGCGTACGCCAGTAGTAGGAGTAGCCAGCACCCAGCGGCGAGGTGAGCACGTGCGTGGTGCGGCCGTTGCTGCCGAGGCTGATGCGATCGGCCTGATACACGATCCGCTGGAAGCCCTGATCCGTGCTGACCTGGAGCTCGAGGAACAGCGTCCGCACCCCGCTCGATCCGGCGTTCTCGATTAATAAGGTCTGGGGTTGACCGGTAAACACCAGCGTCGAGCCGGCAAGCGGTTCGAGCAGGATGGGTGCGGTGATGTTCACCCCAGGAATGGGTCCCGCCACCGATGGCGCCGTCGGATTTGCGCTCTTGGCGGCCTCGCAGCCAACCAGGCAAGTTATTGTAACAAGGGTAGTTAGCCCTCGTACAGAGAGTCTTGACATTACTGGATTCCCTCAACCGATACGTATCGGCCAATAGTGCTCATTTCTTTACACCCCGGCACCATGGGTGCCTCTCAGCGGCTCAACGCCTCCTCAGGAACATGACGCCGCCCACCAGCGAGAGCCCCATGACCATGCCGGTTGACACGAGGGAGAGTGCCACCGCCGCATCGACCGGAAGCCCGAACCGACGAAAGAAGAACGCGAAGACTGCTTCGCGCACGCCGAACCCGTTGATCGAGACCGGCGCCATCTGGACCACGAGGCTCACCGGGATGAGCACCGCGCCCAGGAAGACTGGCAAAGGTACTGAGAGGCCTTCCGCCGTCAGCAAATAAAAGGCCACGATCGTGAGCTGAACGACGAGCGCTCCACCGAAGGCGCCGAGCACCGCACCCGGAGCATTTCTGAAACGAATCACGGCGTCTTCGAGGCGTTGCGCGCGTTCGGTGAGCCACGGCTTGTTCAAGGCCCGCACCGGCGACAACGCATGCCCCACGATTGTGGGGATCGTGATTACAGAAATCGCCGCGACGGCTCCGAGGCCCGATGCGAGCCAGAGCCAGCGTGCCCCAGGAATGTGGACTCCGAACAGTTGAGCGGTAAACGCGCCGGTGGCGGCCACCACCACCAGCGCCGCGAGGCCGATCACGCGATCGACCAGCACGACTGTGGTCGCGAGCGTCTTCGATCCGGCCGCCGGCGCGGTATCGGCGATACGAACGACGTCACCCCCGATGTTGCTGGGCAGGAAGTTGTTGAAGAAGAGGCTGACCCAGATGGACTCGGTCAGCCGTCGCTTGTCGACGTCGACGTGCTGCGCGCTCAAGAGGCGCCGCCACCGCCAGACCGACACGGATTGCGTCGCGGCGTAGGCCGCGAGGGCGAGCGCCATCCAGGCAGGATTCATCGACTTCACGCGCTCCAGAAACGCGGAAAGATCGATCGAGCGCAGCACGAAATACAGCAGGGCGGCGCTGATGCCGAGGCGTGCGAACACTTTCAGCAAGAGTGGACGGCTCTCGTGTGGTTGAGGTGCGGATTGTAACCTAACTTCCGCAGGCTCAACTAGATATAATGAGCCGTGCGCATCCTGATGCTCGCGCCGGAGCCGTTTTTCGAGCCGCGCGGCACCCCCTTCAGCGAGTACCACCGCATCAAGGCGCTCGGCGAGCTCGGCCACCACGTGGACCTGGTCACGTATCCGATCGGCCGTGACGTCGAGCTGCCGAATCTCCGCATTTTCCGCAGTCTTCGTCCGCCCTTCGTGCGCAAGGTCCGCATTGGTCCGTCGTTCACCAAGATCGTGCTGGATGCGTTGATGCTGCCGACCATTGCGCGCCGCGTCATGGCGGACAGCTACGATGCGATTCACTCGCACGAAGAGATGGGACTGGTGGGCGTGTGGCTGGCGAAGTGGCTGCGCATTCCGCACCTCTACGACATGCACTCCAGCCTGCCGCAGCAGCTCGGCAACTTCAAGTACAGCAAGTCCGCGGCCCTGCGAGGCGTGTTCAACTGGATGGAAGATCAGATGGTCCACAAGTCGGACGTCGTGATCACCATTTGTCAGGAGTTGCAGGACACCGTAGCTGGCATGGGCGTCGCGGAGCGATCGCTGCTGATCGAGAACGTGATGGGCGGCGACGTGGACGATCCCCCAACCCGATCGCCGCGCGACATCCGCGACACGTGGGCGATTCCGGCCGCAGCGCCGCTGGCGCTCTACACCGGCACGTTCGAGGCGTACCAGGGCGTCGACATGCTGATCGACGCCGTGGCGATTCTGGCGAAACGCCGTCCCGATGCCCGCGTGCTGGTGGTCGGCGGCGAGCCGGCGCAAGTGGAGCAGGCGAAGGCGCGCGCCAGGAGCGTGGGAGCCGACAGCGTGATGGTGTTCACCGGACAGCAGCCGGCGAAAGAGATTCCCGGGTTCGTCCAGGCGGCCGACCTGCTGGTGTCGCCGCGCATTCGCGGTACGAACACGCCGTTGAAGGTCTACTCATACCTCCGATCGGGCAAGCCGATCGTCGCAACCAACCTGCTGACCCACACCCAGGTCCTCAAGCCGGAGTTCTCAAGGCTGGTCGATCCCAGCCCGGAGCCATTTGCGGAGGCGATCCTGGAGCTATTGGATCGCCCTGAAGAACGCGCCCGCTTGTCGGCCGCGGCCCTGGCGATTGCCGGGGAGCGATACTCGCGCGAGTCGTATCTCCGTCGGACCGCGGAAGCCTACCGGCGCCTGGCGGGAGGCCCACCCCTGTCACCAGCCGTCCCAGCCCCACCGGCCTCCAATTCGAAGGAGTTCGCTCGACAGTGACGGTTCTGGTCACCGGGGCGACCGGCTTCACCGGTGGACATCTCGCACAACATTTGAGGAATTGCGGCGACCTTGTGCGGGCGCTGGTGCGCCCGAGCAGCCGCGCACGATTCGACGCCTCCCCGCTGCCCGGCAAGGGCATCGTCGCGTTCGAGGGCGATCTGGGCGACCCGGCGTCGCTGCAGCGCGCGGTCGACGGCGTGGACGTGGTCTACCACATTGCTGCGACGTATCGTGAAGCAGGCCAACCGGACGCCGCGTACCGTACGATCAACGTGGATGGCACGAAGCACCTCCTCGAGGCGTCGATGGCGGCCGGCGTTCGCCGGGTCGTGCACTGCAGTACGGGTGGGGTGCACGGTCACATTGCGCACCCGCCCGCGAACGAGGATGCGCCGTTCAATCCCGGCGATGTGTATCAGGACACCAAGCTCGAGGCCGAGCAACTCGCGCGCCGCTTCGGCGATCAGTGCGGCCTCGACGTGGTCGTGGCCCGGCCCATCGGCATTTATGGTCCGGGCGATCGACGGTTCCTCACCATGTTCAGGGGCCTTGCCCGCGGCCGGTTTCCGATGATCGGCAACGGGCAGGCGTTCTATCACCTGACGTTCATCGACGACCTGGTCGAAGGCTTTCGACTGTGTGGAACGGTGCCGGGCGCGAAAGGACGCACCTACCTGCTGGCCGGTCCCCGCTACACCACGCTCGAGCAACTGGTGGGGATGGTGGCGAAGGAACTGCAGGTCGCGCCGCCGCGCGTGCATCTGCCGGTGTGGCCGTTCTGGACCGCCGGGTTACTGTGCGAGCTGATCTGCGTGCCGCTGCGGATTGAGCCGCCCATCTATCGGCGGCGCGTGGACTTCTACACCAAGAGCCGCGCGTTCGATAACAGCCGCGCGCGTCAGCAACTCGGTTTCACTCCGAAAGTCGACCTCGAAGAGGGCATCAAGCGGACCGCCGACTGGTACCGGAATGAAGGGCTGTTATGAGATCCGCAGCCCGCAGCGCGCAGCCCGCAGCCCGATTGAACGTCGTGCACATCTGCGATCATCTCGGCTGGACCGGCTCACGCATGCATGGCGTCAAGCGCCTGTTCGCGTGGATGATCCCGCGTTTCGACACGAGTCGATTCAACGTGTCGTTGATCAGCCTCCGCAGGAAAGACCTGTCGGCCGACACGCTTGAGGAGTTCGGGATCGACGTGACCTACATGGGGCGGCACAAGTTCGATCCGGGCACCTACGGCGCGCTGCTGCGGGTGCTTCGCGACAAGCAGGCCGACATCGTGCACATGCACGGCTATGGCGCGACCACCTTCGGCCGGCTGTGCGCGTGGCGTACGGGCATGCCGTCGATTCTCCACGAACATGCCAACCATGGCGACACGCCGTGGTTCCAGAAGGCAGCCGACTACGTCCTGGCGCCGCACACCGACCTGGCGATTGCCGTGTCGGAGTCGACCGCCGAGTTCACCACGCGCGCGCGACTGATGCCCGCGGAGCGCACCAAGGTGGTCTACCTGGGTGCGCCGCTGGACGAGTTCGCACGGCCGCGGTCGGCGGATGAGATCGCAGCGGCCCGACAGGCCCTGGGGATCGCGCCCGGAACCCTGGCGCTCGGGACGATCACGCGATTGATGCCCTCCAAGGGCAATCAGTACCTCGTCGAGGCGGCCCCCGCGATCCTGCAGCAACACCCGAACGTCCGCATCTTCATCGTCGGGGAGGGCGAACTGCACGGCGAACTGGAGGCGCAGGCTCGGGCGCTTGGACTCGGCGATCGCCTGGTCTTCTCCGGGTTCCAGCGCGATGTGGCGGCGGCGTTGTCGGCGTTCGATGTCCTGGTGTTCCCGTCGCTCTGGGAAGGCACGCCGCTGACGGTGTTCGAGGCGCTGGCGATGGGCAAACCGATGGTGGCCACCGACGCCGACGGCCTGCTGGATGTCCTGACCGATCGGCACGATGCCCTGATTGTCCCTAAGGCCAACGCCGCGGCACTGGCCGGCGCGGTGGGCGAAGTGATCGATCAGCCGCAACTGGCGGCCGGCTTGCAGGCGGAGGCGCGAACGACCGGCCAGCGATACGACATTGCGGCCTTCGTCCGAAAAATGGAACGATTGTACGAGCTGCTGCACGAGACCTCGCGTGCGACCGGACGCGCGGGTATCCTGACGCAGGATCTCGGGTTTCTCGCGACGCCACAGCAGGCACAGACGGCACAGACCAAACGCGGATGACGATGGACCACGGGGTGGCCAGACGGTTCGAAGGACGCAGCCAGGCGTGGCGCCTCGGCGCGGCGTCGACGGCGGCCGTTGGCATCCTGCTGACGGCATGGTCGCTGTCCGTCGATTTTCCCACCGCCTCGGGCGGGTTCGCCGGTGACGCGGCGACCTACTACACGCTCGGTCACAGCCTGGCGCACGATTTGGACTTCGAATACCAACGCGACGATCTGGTGCGCGTGTGGAAGGAGTTTCCCTCCGGCCCGCAGGGTATCTTCCTCAAACGCGGCAGCGGCGGGCAGATCTATTACGCCAAGGCCTACATCTATCCGCTGCTGGCGGCGCCGTTCATCTGGTTGTTCGGCACAAGCGGCTTCTTGCTGCTGCACGCGCTGTTGATGACCGCCTGCTTTGCGTGCGCGTACGCGTTCCTGGCGGCGCGCAGTCATCCGGTGGCGGCGCTCGTCTTTGCGGTGGCATTCCTGTTCGTGTCAGTCGTGCCGGTCTACATGGTGCAACTGGGGCCGGACTTTTTCATCTTCGCGGTCGTCCTGATCGGCTATTTCTTCTGGTGCTACAAGGAGGTCGCCGGCCCGGCGCCAATCGCGCCGGCAATGTCGTGGCGCACGCGCTGGCTGCTGGCGCCGCGTTCGGACATTGTGGCGGCGGTGCTGCTCGGCGTCGCGACCTTTGCCAAGCCCACCAATGTCGGCCTGATCGTGCCGCTGCTGGCCTCCGCCGTTCTGCGCCGGCAGTGGTCGAGAGGGGCCAGGATTACTGCCGTGTTTGGCGCCGTCGTGGTGCTGATGTTCGCGTTGAACGTCGCGATGACCGGCGAGTGGAACTACCAGGGCGGAGAACGGAAAACGTTCTACGCGGCTGGTGATGGCACGTTCCAGGGCGGGTTTCCGTTCCTGAACGAGGCAAGCACCTTCGACTCGGTGGGGCTGGCGCGGGTTGGCGGCGGATCGTTCGGCGTCCTGTTTACGCGCGATGCCCTGCTCGAGGTCTTCCCGCACAACGTCGGCTACTTCCTGTTTGGCCGGCACACGGGTTTTGCAGCCTATTACCTGCCGGGCCTGATGGCCGTCCTGCTGTTCCTGGCCGCGACGCGCGATCGGGCGATGTGGCAATGGTTCACGCTGGCCGCCGGCGTGATCACCGCCGGCGTGTTGCTGATCTACATGCCGTTCACGTGGTCGGGCGGCGGCGGTCCGGTGGGCAACCGCTACTTCCTGGGCACCTACGGCGTGTTCCTGTTCCTGGTGCCGCCGCTGCAAACGGCGCTGGCAGGCCTGCTGACGACCGGGTTGAGCGCACTGTTTGTGACGCAGTTGCTCTCCGGGCCGTTCTTCGCGACGCGCCATCCAGCCGAGCACACCAAGACCGGATTGTTCCGTTGGCTGCCGACGGAGTTGACGATGGTGAACGATCTGCCGATCAACCACGAGCCGTCGCGCATCCGGCAGCCGCTCGGTGGCGACCCGCCCGTCACGGCGTTCTTCATCGACGACAACGTCTATGACCGTGAAGGCGATGCGTTCTGGGTGAGGGGCGAATCGAGCGCCGACATTCTGCTGCGCGCGCGGATCAGGACGGAAGCGGACCTGGCCGGCGTCGAGGTGGCGCGGTCGTTGCGGATTGAAAAGCTCACCGCGATTCTCGAAACCGGTCCGAGGCCAAATCGCGTGGTGATCAACACCGGCGGCGAACGCCGCATCATCGACATGGCGGCCGGTTCGCAGCAGACGGTGGAGATCGCGATGCCGCATGGCATGCCGTACAAGTACGATCCGCGGTTTCCGACCAACTACGTGTACCTGATTTCGATCTCGTCCTCGAGCGGCTTCGTGCCGATGTTCGACACCGGCGCGAACGACAGCCGTTTCCTCGGCGTCATGGTGCGCCTGATCCCCACCTACGGAGCCGCCGAGTAATGTCCACGATTGTCGTGGTGACGTCGAGTCCGCCATTCGCCGAAGGCGGGCACACGGTGTTGGCTCGCGAGTTGGTCACGGCCCTCCGCGAGGAGGGACACGACGCGACGCTGGTCGTCACGCCGCAGAACCGGTTTGGCCGGCAGGGGAGTGCCTACCTGGCCGCCTGGTGCACGGACGTCGAGATCGTGCACGAAGAGAAGCGAGTCGATCAGGTGATCAGCCTGCGGTTTCCCGGATACGCGGTGCAGCATCCGAATCACGTGCTGTGGCTGAACCATCGCATGCGCGAGTACTACGACCTCTGGGACCAGTTCAGCGGCCACCTGACGTGGAAGCAGGGCATCAAGGAGCGCGGCCGCCGCGCGCTGATTCATCGGGTGGACAAGTACTTGTTCAACCGTATGCAGCGGCGATTCGTCATCTCCGCCACCGTGCAGGCGCGGCTGCAGCGCTTTGGCCGCATCCAGTCCGACGTGTTGTATCCGCCGCCGCCGCAGCGGGCCTACCGGCACGAGGGCTGCGGCAACTACCTGTTTGGCGTATCACGGCTGGCGCCCTTGAAGCGGTTCGACCTGGTGCTGCGGGCACTGGCCGAACCGGTGGCGGCCAGCATTCAGTGCGTGATCGCCGGCGAGGGCGCCGAGCTCGAGCGCTTGCAGGCGCTGGCGAGTCATCTCGACATCGAGCACCGAGTGCAGTTCGTCGGGCGTCTGACTGACGAACAGATGATCGACCACCTCGCGCGATGCCGGGCGGTGGTCTTCCCGCCGTTCAATGAAGACTACGGCATTGTGACCGTTGAAGCGTACATGTGCGGGAAGGGCGTGTTGACCTGCACCGACAGCGGCGGGCCATCGGAGTTGGTGCAGGACGGTGTCACGGGGTTCGTGACCGAACCGACGCCGGAGGCGTTCGCGGGCGCCATGCGGAAGGTGATGGACGAGCGGACGCTCGCCCAGCGGATGGGTGAGGCCGGCCACGCAGTTGCCAGGCAAATGACCTGGCCCAAAGCGATTCAGCGGCTGGTCGCGCCGTAGCCCGGCGCGCCGGGGGGCTACTCTGCCAGGCCCTCTCGGGCACGGATGTGCGCAATCACTTCCTGCAGATCGCGATCGAGCGAGCGGGCCGGAACAAAGCCGAGCGCCCGCCGCGCCGCGTCGATATTCGCGACCGAGAAGCGCAATTCGCCCGTGTGCGCTGGCGCGTGCTGCGGGCGCTGTCCCGGCGCCAGCGCCTCGAGCACGAGCTCCGCCAGTTGATTCAACGACGTGCCGCGCCCGGTGCCGAGGTTGTAGCAGCCGGGTGTCTTGCCGGGCGTGGCCATGGTGCCCGCGACGATGTCGCTGACGTGAATGAAGTCCCGCTGTTGTTCGCCGTCGCCAAACACCGTAATCGGCTCGCCGCGCAGCAGCTTCGTGATGAAGATCGTCAGGACGCCCACGTACGGCGTGAACGTCTGGCCAGGGCCGTAGGTGTTGAAGAAGCGGACCGCGGTGAACGGAATGCCGCGCGAGGCCAGAATCTGCGCTGACACCTGTTCAGCCGCCAGCTTGCCAACCCCGTACGGCGACAGCGGGCGGGTTGGATGTGATTCGTCGATCGGGGCCGGTGAATCGGCATCGGCATACACCGCCATCGACGAGGCGAGGGTAAACCATCTGACGCGTGACGGGTCGAGCGCCTTCAGGAGGCGCGCCGTGCCCATCACGTTGGTGTCGAGATCTTCGACGAACCGATCGAAGCTGCCGCGAATGGTGACCTGCGCGGCGAGGTGGAATACGCCGTCGACGCCTTCGAGGGCATCGCGCAGAGCGGCCTCGTCTCGAATGTCGCCGTGCACGAAGCGCGCGTCGTCCGGCACCGCGCCGCGACGGCCGACCGTCAGGTTGTCGATCACCGTCACCCGGCGGCCCTCGGCCAGCAGGGCGCGCGTCAGGTGCGAGCCAATGAACCCCGCGCCGCCCGTCACCAGCGCGTGCGAGCCGGTCATGTCTGTTTGTCGCCCGTGCCGGGACAATACACCGTGTGTTCGCCGTCCATCACCACCGAGTCCAGGTCGGTCGTCGCCGTGACGGTGACACCGGGCATGATCACGCTGTTGCTGATCCGGATCGGATGCGCCACCGTGACACCCTTGCCGATCACGCTGCGTTCGACGACCGTGCCGGGCGCCAGGTGTGCGCCCGGATCGACCAGGTGCGGCAGGCCGGCTCTCGACAACTCGATCAGGTTGATCGTCAGCAGATCGGCCGGCTTGGTCAGGTTCAGGTCGCGCTCGACGATCGGGTGGTGATGTGTGACGTAGCCGTCCTGGATCAGGATCTGGATGCTGTCGGTGATCTCGTACTCGTCGCGCATGGCCGTTCGCGGCGTGCGGCGAATGGCGTCGAAGATGTGCGGATCGAACACGTAGAGACCGCAGCCTTTGAGCTGGCTGTCCACGTAGCGCGGCTTCTCGATCACCTTCTGCACGCGCCCGGCCTCGTTGGCCACGATCACGAAGTTCCGGCGGACCATCTCGGGGTCCGGCTCGTACATGCTGACCAGGTTGGCGTTGACCTCACCCCGCAGCACCTGCTCGCACAGCGGGCGGAGCGGCGACGTGAGGTGGAAATAGATGTCGCCGAGCATCAACAGGAACGGTACCCGGACGCGCGACTCCAGCGCGCCGACCGCATGGGCCAGGCCGAGCGTGCTTTCCTGCTCGACGAAGTGAATCCGGACGCCGTAGCTGGAGCCGTCGCCGAAGGTGCTGGCCACCTGATAGCCAAGGTGCCCGACGACGATGTGAATGTCGGTGATGCCGCAGTCGCGCATCACTTCAATCTGGTGGGCCAGCAGCGGGCGGTTCAGGATCGGCAGGATTGGCTTCGGGCTGCGCTCGCTGAACGGGTACATGCGCGCGCCTTTCCCGGCGGCGAGGATGATGCCGACCATCTGCGAGCCGAGGCTAGCCACGGGCCTCACTCGTCATCTTGCAGCGGATCAGCTCACGCATGACCCGCACGGCGTCGAAGGCGCGGATCTTCTTGCCCTCTTCGAAGGTGCGGCCGGAAAAGCTGACCGGCACCTCGGCAAACCGGGCGCCGCGTTGCGCCAGCCGCGCGGTGAACTCGGCTTCGAAATCGAAACCGTTCGCGTCGATGTGGATGCCCTGGATCAACGACGACCGATACATCTTGTAGCACGTCATCAGGTCCGAGACGTTGACCCCGTACAGCGCGCGCGCCGACGCCGTCATGAACAGGTTGCCGACGCGGTTCAGGAACCGCATGCCCTCAATCGAGCCCTTGAATCGGCTGCCGTACACCACGTCCGCTCGGTCCGCGAGCAACGGCTCGAGCATCGGCATGTAGTCCCGCGGGTCGTACTCCAGGTCGGCGTCCTGGTGGACGATGATGTCCCCCGTGGCCACTGACCACAGGTGCTTGATCACGCCGCCACGGCCGACGTTCTCGTCCATGAAAATGACTTTCAGCCCGGGCAACGACAGCCTGGAGAGGATGTCCCTGGTGCCGTCCGTCGAGCCATCGTCACAGGCCAGAACCTCGACCGTGAGCCCGGTGTGCACCGCCACCACCGCGTTCAGCAGGCGCTCTATCGTGGCTCGTTCGTTGAAAATGGGGACCAGCACGCTGAGGCTGCCGAGGGGAGCACGCATCGGGTGCTCAATACGATAGCACCAGGAAGTTGCACTGTGGGATGGGATTCACCGTGAAAACTCAGCTCCGGGCGGGCCGGTTGCGATACACTTTACGGGCTGTAACCCCGAGGAACATTGATGAACTATCGATTTGGATGGAAGAAGACGGCGCTGGCGCTGTGCGCCGCGGTGGCGGTGGCGTGTGAGGGCGGCGTGCAGTCGCCGGTGTCACCGAGCGCGGTGACCGGGAATAACGCGGCGTTGAATGCCGACGGTTCCAACCTCAAGGTCAATGCGCCGCTGGCGATTTCACCGCTGTTCGAGATTACCAACGTTTCGGTAACCCCGATCCTGGCCGCCCGTGCATCAAGCGGCGTGCACCAGAGCGGCCTCGCTCTTTCGCACCGGTTCCAGGTGGCCGAGGCCGACTCGTTCGCCACCCTTATTGCAAGCGGCACCGGTGCGACCGACGCGTCAGGGGTGGTGCGCTGGACGGTTACGCCGGCGCTCACCGCCGGACGCCGCTACGTGTGGCGCTTGCGCGCGGAGTTGGGCGATGCGTTCGGTCCATGGTCCAACGTGATGGCGTTCACCACCGCCGGGGCGACTCAGCCGACGGTGCCGACGCCGGGACCCACGAGCGCCGGCCCCCGCACGCCGGACCCGGCGCCGGGCACGCGCTTGCCGCTGCCCAACATGTTCCCGACTCTCCAGCGGTTCGCAGACGCCAGCCAGTCGTGCCCACGGGGCCTCAAGTACGTCAACAACCCGTGGCAGGATCGTGTGATTGATGCGTTCCGGCTGGTCGACACGCGATGGGGATACAACGGCAAGCCGAACCGCGGCGCTGCCGACAACGGTGGGGTCCCAGTCATCGCCGCCGGCGACGAAGCAGCCTACAACTACGGTTCAGGTCCCGACCAGGGCAGCCTGAACGTGCACTTGGTTGACATGCTCGTTGGCCATTGCGGCACCGCGCCGACCATCGGCTGGCGCGTGTTCACTGGCGAAGAGCCCGCCTTCTGGACCGGCGCCGGGCGCTTCTAGGCGCCGTCAAACGGTCAAGAGTCAGCAACTTACAGTGCAAGGGCCACCTCGGCAACAGGGTGGCCCTTCTCATTTGGGGGCGGATGCCACCCAGGTTGCGGCGAAGGTGTGGAGGATTCGCTCTGCCGCAATGGCGTTGGCGCGTGCGCTCGGATGGTGGTCGAGCCGGCTGGCCCACAGCGTGCGATGGTCCTTCACCTGCGCGAAATCCTCGCGCAGGTCGACGCAGGACAACTCCCGCTCGGCACAAGTGTTCAGCACGCGATCGTGCAAATAGGCAAAGCGATACGACTCATCGATCGGCATCTCGGTGTCTGGAAACAGCACGACGCCGAGCGGTACGCGGGCTGTGCGGCACGCATCGATGATGCCCATAAGGAACCGCTTGTCGATCAACGCGTCATTGCCGTTGGGATCGCCGAGCCTCGTAAAGAGATATTCCGGGTACGAGCGCGTCACGCCGAGCGCCACCTGGAGCTCAGCCCAGGGAACGCTGGCGACATCGTACAGGGCAGAACGCCGGGAGAGCCAATGGTGCAGACTCCGGAACGGCACCAGCGAGCGAAACTCTGGCCGGCCGGTGGTGTCGTCATCTTCCATATCGTTGACATACCACTGCAGCAGTATGAAGTCGGGTTGGACCTCGCCCAGCACTCGCACCACGCGCGCGTAGTGTTGGGGCGTGTTCGCGCCGCCTGCACCGAAGTTCAAGACTTCCAAGTGTGCCGGCAGGCGCGTCTGCATCAGCTCGGTATAGCGGTCCTGCTGGCGTACGCCGTTGCCGAATGTGAAGGAGTCGCCGACGACGGCAATCCGATAAACGCCGGGCCGCTTGGCGTCGGAATACGTCGGACCGCGGAAGCCGGCCGGGTTCATTTGAATCGGGCCGGTCCGCAACCAGCGGCGCGTGAAGTAGCTGCCGGTGTTGGCGCTTGTCGTCACATCGCGATACAGCCAACGGGTCGTAAACTCTGCGGCGACGGTGGCGGTGGCAAGCGTGACGATCGACAGCAGGACTCGATGACGAAGTCGGCGCAGTTCAGCGGCCGCCAGGCGATCCTGCAGCGCCATGAACAGCACCGCGCCACCAAGTGAGACGCTCAGTGTGTATTCGAGATAGTCGACATCGAGGTAGCGATTCTCGGGAAGCAGGTCGGCGGCCAGCAGGCAGATTCCGAGGGTGGCCAGCGTTGCCGTGCCGAGCGGGGTGACCGAGGCGACGGTGAGAAGGCCCGGGGGGAGCCGCATGCCGTGATTTTTAACAGAAATAGTTGCCCGATCCACCTTTTTATGGAAAATACCTTCGATGCCTGAGGCCTCGCCCTTGCCCTCGGATCCCCGTGGTTCGCGCCTGCGGACCACCAACAACCTGATGGCCATCGTGATTCTGCTGCTGCTCGGCCAGATGGCCTGGCAGGAAATGAGGATCAGTGGTCTGAAGACCGATGTCTCACAGGTGCGGCGCGAGCTCGATTCTCGGGCTGAGCGCCTCGCCAACGACAAAGTGCAACAGCGGCGCCCAGAGCTCGTCAGCGCGGTGGCGTTCGTCGATGACTTGTACCGGTCGGCCGACGGCCTGCAGCGTCCGGGCGGACTCTACAATCTCGATCGGCAGAGGATTGACGCCGAAGCAATCGGCACCTGGATTCTGGATGTTTACATGAAGGCGCGGATTGAAGGGAAGTCCGACGCCGAAGCCCGCCAGGCTATTTCGGACGCCGTCAGAGACTCTGAGGAGTGGCGGAGCAAGCACCAGGCGAAGTGAGAAGTGATAAGGGAGAAGTGAGAAGTACTCTTCCGACCTCTCACTTCTCACTTCCTAATTCCTAGTTCCTAATTCCTAATTCCTAATTCCTAGTTCCCCACACATACACCCTCCCGTCACCGTCGCTGTACACGAGGCGCAGTTGCCCCGACTTGGCGATCTGCTCTTCAATGGTCCGCCACGAAATGCCGTAGGCCGCGGTGTGCACCACCATATGGGTCACGCCAGCCGTCCGCAGGCTGCTCAAACTGGTGGGATCCGGAAAGTCATGTAGATCGGCATAGAGCTGATGGTGATACGGCCGGCGAATGCCGCTGTAACCGTGAATCGTCTTCTGCCAATGCGCGGTGGCGTGCAGCATTGATGCGGTCTGCTGGCGCTCGAGCGCGCCGAGGTCGCCAGCGCTCGGCACTGGGAGTTCGGCGACGACAAACGGCCTCGGCTGCGAAGCGAGCCAGCGGTGGACCGCGGGAATCTCGAGGCGGTACGGTACGGCCGGAAACGGATAGACCACGTATTCGGCCAACATGAGCGCCGCCACGACGACCCCGGCAGCTGAGCGCGCCGATGGTCGCAGCCGGGCCGTGAAACGGTCGAATGCGAACGCGGCCAGCACGCCGAGCGCCAGCACGGTCAGGATCATGAATCGCGACGGCACGCGAATGAAATTCAGCCCCGGCATCCAGTAGACGTATCGCCACAACTCAAACGGCCAGTCGACGAACATCAGCGTCGAGAGTGCGGCCACCAGCACATAGAAGACCGTGTTGCGTCGCGCACGTCCGGCAATCGCGCCGGCCACGGCGAGTGCGAGGAGGGCAATGCCGGGGAAGAGGTAGGTGTCGGGCGCCTTTTCAAACGGTCCCCACAGCGCCTGTTGCAAGAACTGATGCACGATCGTCGGGGAGGCCAGGAAACTCTCGATACCTGGCTGCATGCCAGGCAGGTACTCGCGACGCAGCCCGGCCTCATCCTGTGCCAGCCGATACGGAAGAATGACCCACACCACTGGAAACAGCAGGTAGGCGCCGGCGCCACCGAAGTCTCGCAGCCGTTGCCGCAATGCGACCGGTGTTCCAGACCCGAACTGCCATGCGAGCAGCCCGAAGACCGCCAGTGCCAGGTAGACGGCGCCGTGGCCGCTCGAGAGGGCCTGGAGCGAGAAGCACCCAATGGCCAGCAGCAGGTCGCGCCGCCGGCCCCGATCCAGGTACGCATGCAGGAAGGCCAGACAAAACGGGATCCACTGGACGGCGGTCATGTGCAACTGGCCAAGCCGGAAGAATCGTGGCGGCGCGAAGGCGAACACCAGGCCGCAGATGAAGGCCGCCGCGATTGACAGGTTCAATCGCCTCGCCAGCAGGTACGCGCCGGTGCCGCATAAGACACAGGTGATGAGCGCCGTCAGGTTGGTGGCGAGCACGAGGTCGCCGGTCATCCAGATGATCGGCGCCGCAAAGAACGCGCTGCCGATCAGGTTTTCGGAATAGGCCAGCGTGTTGGCGAACGGGAAGTAAATGTTGGCGTCGAAAATGCCGATCGGCTGATGCAGGAACGCGTAGCTGTCCCAGGCCAGCGTCCAGATGTACAAGTGAGTATCTGGCACATCGGCCGTGACGTGGCTGCCAGGCGCGAGCGAGAGTGGCAGCGTCATCAGCACCGTCAGCGCCGCATAAATCAGCGTGACGAGCGTGAGCTCCTTCAGGGCTGCGCTGTCTGTGCCATCTGTGGCCCTGGTGGTTCGCTCGCTGCCGTCGGTCACCACGGTCTGAAGGGCCAGTATAATCAGTCCGTGGGGTATTGCACGCCGCTCGAAGCGCGCATCGCCAAGAAGACCACCAAGGCGATTACGGACTTCACGCTGGTTGAAGACGGCGATCGCATCATGGTGGGGCTGTCGGGCGGCAAGGACAGTTGGGCGCTGATCCAGATCCTCGACGTGCTGCAGCAGCGCGCGCCGATTGATTTCTCGATCGTGGCGGTGAACGTGGATTCCGGCTACCAAGGCTACCAGCACACGCAGGTGGCCGCCGCGTGCAGGGAGCGGGGCTGGGAGTTTCACAGCGAGCACACCTCCATCGGCGCGGTGATCGACGACAAGCTGGACGACGACGACACGCCGTGCTCGCTGTGCGCGCGGTTGCGGCGCGGGGTGTTGTACCGGCTCGCCCAAGAGACCGGCGCCACCAAGATTGCCCTCGGCCACCATCTCGACGATTTCGTCGAGACGGTGCTGCTGAATCTGTTCTTCGCCGGCGCGCTCAAGGCCATGCCGGCCCGGCTCACCTCCGACAACGGCCAGCACGTCGTCATCAGGCCGCTGGTCTATGTGACCGAAGCCGAAGCCCGCGCGTACTGCCTGGAGCGGGAACTGCCAATCATCGGGTGTTGCTGCCCGGCGTGCGGCGACCTGAGCCTGCAGCGCCAGCGCATCAAGCGCCTGATCATGGAGCTCGAGCGCGAACACCCGAACGTCAAGTCGTCGATGATCAAGGCGCTCGGCAACGTCATGCCCCGGCACCTGCTGGATCGCCGGTTGAATCCCATCGGCGAAATGGCCGAGGCGGCCGTCGCTGAGCCGGCGCTGATCCCCATTCTGCTCCACAGACCCTCGTGAGGGCCGTCATTCAGCGCGTGACTTCGGCGCGCGTCACCGTCGACGAGCGCACGATTGGCGAGATCGCACATGGTCTGCTCGTGCTGCTCGGCGTTGAGGCAGGCGACGGCCCGGCCGACGTCCACTACATCGCGGCGAAGATTCGCGACCTCCGCATTTTTCCGGATGAGGCCGGCAAGATGAACCTGTCGGTGATGGACCGGCAGGGGAGTGTGCTCGTAGTGTCGCAGTTCACGTTGTCGGGCGACGCGCGCAACGGCAGACGGCCGTCGTTCGCCTCGGCGGCGCCGCCGCAGATTGCCAGGGCGCTCTACGAAGATGTCGTGCGAGAAGTGAAGGCCTCGGGACTCGGCGTCGAAACCGGCGAGTTCCAGGCCATGATGCAGGTGGCGCTCGTCAACGACGGGCCGGTGACCATACTTCTCGATAGCAGGAAGACGTTTTGATGCTCCGAATACTGATCGTTGCGCTGGTCACGCTCGCGGCGGCGCCCCCCTCCTTCGCACAACAACGACCCCTCAAGACGGAGGACCCCGAGACGATTGGATCCGGACGCATCCTGATCGAGGCCGGTGTGGACTACAACCGTGACGCGGTGTTCCCGGTCTCCGGCTTGCGCGGCAACCATCTCGTGATGCCGGCGCTGGGTGTCAGCCTCGGCGTGAGTTCGATTGCCGAGATCCAGATTGACTGGGGCATCTACCAGACACTGTCGATTACCGAGGTCGCTTCCACCGCGCCGCTCGCGCACCTGGTGCGCCTGGCCAACACCCGCACCACGGCGGACTTCGGCGACATCCAGATTGGCGCGAAGGTCAGGCTGTTGAGTGAAACCGCCCGTCGTCCAGCCATCGGGAGCTGGTTCTCGACACGACTGCCAAATGCGAGCAACGAGGACGGCATGGGCAAGGACGTCCAGGATTTCGCGTCGGCCGTGACGATGGGCAAGACCGTCCAGTCGGTCCGCGTCGTGGCGAGCGTTGGCATGGCAATGCTGGGCCATCCCGCTCGCGCCGCCGCGCAGGATGACCTGCTGATTTACGGCCTGTCCGTGGCGCGCGCCGTCACGCCGCGGGCTGAAGCGGTGGGCGAGTTCGTTGGTCGAGCCAACTTTGGGGACTTGATCACGCCGGGCGCTGAAGATACGGGCGTGCTGCGTTTTGGCCTGCGCTACACCGTGAGCAGCGTACGGTTCGATGCCGGTCTGCTGCTTGGACTGACTCCCCGTGAGCCCGCGTATGGCATCACGACGGGATTCACGTGGGTGTTCAACGGCCTGCACGTGCCCTGATGCTGTCGATCGCCAAAGCCCACGCCTACGGCAACGACTTTCTGTTCGTGCCGGCTGATCAGGTCGAGAACCTGAAGCTCGACGAGCTGTCCAGGCGTCTCTGCCATCGCCACTCCGGCCTGGGAGGCGACGGCGTGATCTATTACACGATCGCTCCAAACGGCACCGCGCAGATGAAGTTGATCAACACCGACGGCAGCCCGTCGGAGTTGTCAGGCAACGGGCTGCGTTGTTTAGCGGCGCTGGTGCTGTACAGAAGAGAGCACGCGCGGCTGGCGCCCATCAGCGAAGTCCGGGTCGACACCGACGCGGGGTGGAAGACGTTGTCGCTGATCAGCCGCCAGGGCGGCCGGTACACGTTTCGTGCGGCGATGGGACAGCCCGAGCGGGTGACCGAGGAGTCAATCGAAGCGGCCGGCGAGACGTTGACGGTGACCACGCTGGCGATCGGCAATCCGCAATGCGTGGCGCTGATGCAGGAGCTGCCCGAACTGCAGCGATTCAATCGGTTGGGGCCAGCGCTCGCCACGCATCGCCGGTTCCCGGAGGGAACCAACGTCGAGTTTGCGGTCGTTGAAGCTCCAGACCGGGTGCGGATTCTGATCTGGGAACGCGGCGTGGGCCCCACGCATGCGTCCGGTACTGGCGCCTGCGCCTCGGCCATCTCGGCGATCGCCCACGGCGGCGCGGCGCGCGATGTCCAGGTGATTGCGCCGGGCGGCGCCCAGCGGGTTGAGTGGCTGGCCGACGGTGTCTATCTGACCGGCTGGGCCGAAGTGGTCTTCGACGGCCACTGGGTCTCCTCGACCTCCGGGCGCTGATTGTTGTCTGATCGCATCAGCTCCGGCCCGGATCGCGAAAACCGCGATCGCCGGGCATCTCCCCTCACGCTTCCGCGCCGGCGGCCCCATGCAGGGCGCCCGTGACGGCCGCATACTCCTCGGCCTTCAGCGCTGTGCGCGCGCTCGCGGCTGTCGAGCGCGTGGTTCAGCGCCTGGCGGTAATGGCCGGCGGCGGCCTCCTGCGAGCGCTTCAGGGCGTCGGTCGCGGCGGTGACCTCTCCGGCGGCAAACCGATTGGCGCCCGCGGAGCGGGCGGCATCGATCGCACCCTGTGCCTGGTTCATGTCCTTCTGGGGAGGCTCGGCGCAGCTGGTTGAAAGGATGGCAAAGACGAGCGACTCGAAAAACGCAACTGGGCGAGCCACACGACGCATGTCCGTCGAGGATACGGCAGCGAAACGCGGCCGGAGGCGTCGTGAGCACGCACAACGCGCGTCTATCAGCTACCATGAAGGGTCGGGCGTGATGGCCAGTGTGCCGGCGTGGGGGCGTCGCAAGCAGTTCGGGTCGTGGCGGCGGTGGAACTGGGCTGGCGACATGAGTGGGATTGACGTGATGGATCACCTCATCCTCGGGGACGGGACGTACTTCAGCTTCAGGCACGAGGGCCTGGTGTGAAGATCCTGTACTTCGACTGCTTCGCGGGAGCGGCCGGCGACATGATCCTCGGCGCGCTGCTCGACGCCGGTCTGCCGTTCGACGAGTTGAAGCGGGCGTTGGGCAGCCTGGCGGTCGAGGGCATCGACGTGTCGCTGGATCGGGTCGTCAAGACCGGCGTCACCGCCGCCAAGTTCAGAGTGCACCAGCATTCACATGCGGGCGGCGGCGGACATCATCACCATCACCTGAAGCACATTATCGCGGCGATCGACAGGTCGGCGCTGAAAGACGCGGCCAAGGCGCGCGCCATCAAGATGTTTCGCCGGCTCGGCGAGGCCGAGGCGGCCATTCACGACACCACGCTCGAGAAGGTGCACCTGCACGAGGTCGGCGCGCTGGACTCGATCATCGACATCGTCGGCTGCGCGTTCGCGATGGAATGGTTCAACGCCGATCGCGTGGTGGTGTCGCCGATTAACGTCGGCGGCGGCATGGTGAAAGTCGCGCACGGGGTCTTCCCGGTGCCGGCGCTGGCGACCGTGGCGCTATTGAAGGACGCGCCGGTGTATTCCAGCGGCATTCAAATGGAGACGTTGACGCCGACCGGCGCGCTGATCCTGACCGAATATGCGACGGCGTTCGGAGCGGTGCCGCCGATGACGATCGAGCAGGTCGGCTACGGTGCCGGCGATCGCGAGATGGCCGAGACGCCGAATGTCGTGCGAGTGCTGGTCGGCCGCCGTGTCGACGACGGGCCGGCCATAGCCGGCAGCGTGCAGCGCGTCGCCCACCAGGTATCCGTCCTCGAATGCGAGATCGACGACATGAACCCTCAGATCTTTGGCGCGCTGATGGAACAGCTCTACGCCGCCGGCGCGCTCGAGGTCTTCTATGTCGCCGTGCAGATGAAGAAGAACCGGCCCGGTACGTTGATGACCATTGTCTGCAAGCCGGACGATCGCGAGCGCATGACGGACATCGTGTTTCGTGAGTCGACGACAATTGGGGTCCGGCATCAGGAGCTGACGCGCGAGTGCCTCGATCGGGAAATGGTGACGGTGACGACCCCGGCAGGCCCAGTGCGTTTCAAGGTGGCGCGCCGTGATGGGCACGTGCTGAACGCGCAACCGGAGTTCGAAGATTTAGTGACACTGTCGGCGGAGCGCGGCATCCCAATCAAGGAACTTCAGGCGATCGCACTCAAGGCATGGCTCGATTCCTTCTAACCACGGCGATCGATTACGTCAACAGCCGGCCGCATCTAGGCACGGCGTACGAAAAGATCACCGCCGACATCATTGCGCGGTACCGGCGTCTGGCCGGCTACGATGTCCATTTCCTAATGGGCAACGACGAGCACTCGCAGAACGTGTTCAAGCGTGCCCAGGAGCAGGGGAAGGACCCGCTCGCCTACTGCGACGAAATGGAGCAGGTGTTTTGCGAGGTCTGGAAGCGGCTCGACGTGTCGTACGACGACTTCATTCGCACGACCGATCGGACGCGGCACTATCCGGCAACACAGAAGCTGGCGCAGGTCGCCTACGACAAAGGCGACATCTACGAGGGCTCGTACGAGGGCTGGTACTGCGAAGGGTGTGAGGCGTTCAAGCCCGAAAAGGACCTGGTCAACGGGAACTGTCCCCTCCACAACACGCCCCCGAGGTGGATCAAGGAGAAGAACTGGTTCTTCCGCCTGTCCAGGTACCAACAGCCGCTGCTCGATCACTTCGCGAAGCATCCGTCGTTTCTCGAACCCGAGATCCGCCGCAACGAAATCCTGCGCCTGATCGAAGGCGGCCTTGAAGACATTTCCATGAGCCGCAGCGGTCAGTCGTGGGGCATTCCGGTGCCGTTCGATCGCGACAGCGTGGTCTACGTGTGGTTCGACGCGTTGATCAACTACGCGGCTGCGGTGGGCTACGGCTGGAACGAAGACCTGTACAGGCAGTGGTGGCCCGCGAACCTGCATGTGGTTGGCAAGGACATCACCCGCTTCCACAGCGTGTTCTGGCCGGCGATGCTGATGAGCGTGGGCGAGCCGCTGGCGGAACAGGTGTTCGGCCATGGCTGGGTGTATTTCAAGGGCGAGCGGATGAGCAAGTCGCTCGGCAACATTGTCGATCCGCTCGACGCCGCCAATCGCTTCGGTCCCGACCCGCTTCGACTGTATCTGGCGAAGGAGATTCCGTACGGAGGCGACGGCGACTTTACCTGGGGGCGATTCGAGGAGAAGTACAACGCCGACCTGGCGAACAACCTCGGCAACCTGGTGAATCGTGTTGCGTCGATGACCGAGCGCTACCAGCAGGGCAGGATCCGCGCGACCGGCGGCGGCGCGCTGGCCGCGATCGCCGCGGAGAGTGTGTCCGCCTACACGGCGGCCATGCAGGCGCACGCGCTGCACGACGGTGCGGCGGCGGCGTTTCGGTTGATCAGCGCGGCGAACAACTTCATCGCCGAACAGCAGCCGTGGGCGCTCGCCAAGGACCCGGCCAACGCCGATCAGTTGAACGGCGTACTGGCGGAGTCGACGGAAGCGGTGCGGATTGCCGCCACACTTCTGGCGCCCATCATGCCGGCGTCATCGACAGAGATCCTGCGTCGGCTTGGTGACGACCGTCCGCTAAAGGACCGGCGCCTCGGCGCCGATACCGCCTGGCGCTCGTCGGGCGAGAAACAGCTTCTCAATGCAGGGGCCCTGTGGCCGCGCATTGAGGCAGAACAGGGAGCCGCGACCGTGACCGATCAGACTCAGAAACCGGCCGAGACACCGGCGCCGGCGGACACGTCGTCGACCATCACGATCGACGACTTCATGAGGGTGCACTTGAAGGTCGCCAAGGTGCTGGAGGCGGAGCGGATGCCGAAGTCGCAGAAGCTGCTGAAGCTCAAGGTCGACGCGGGTGAGGCCGAGCCGCGCACGATCCTGGCCGGCATTGCCGAGGCCTACGGGCCGGAAGCCCTGATTGGCAAGTCGATCGTGATCGTCGCCAACCTGGCGCCGCGGAAGATGATGGGCATCGAGTCGAACGGCATGGTGCTGGCTGCGAGCCCCGAGGGCGGCGGCGCCATCGTGCTGAACTCGGAGCCGGCAGCTCCCGGCACGCGAGTCCGCTAGGTATTTTGCTAGCCTGTTAGCCCGCTAGCCCGCTAGCCCGCCAGCCTGCTAGCCTGCAGGCCTGCCTATGACCGACAGTCACTGTCACATTGCCGGAGAGGAGTTCCTCGACGATCTCCCCGCCGTTGTCGAGCGGGCGCGCGCGGCCGGCGTGTCGCGCGCGCTCGTGATTCTTGCCGCGGAAGACGACGCGGAGATTTCGAGAGGGGCAACCGTGCTTGCCGCCTGGCCCGAATGCCGGTTCGCGGTTGGTGTGCACCCGCATCACGCGAAGGTCTTTGCGGGCGATCCGCAACAGGCGGCCGACACCGTGGCGCGGCGGCTCGAGGCGTTGCCCGCCGCCCGCGCGGTGGGCGAGATTGGCCTGGACTACCACTACGACTTCTCGCCGCGCGACGTGCAGCACGCGGTGTTCCGCGCACAGATTCGGCTCGCGCTCGGCCGCGACCTGCCGGTCGTGATTCATACGCGCGAGGCCGAGGACGATACCCTCCGGATCATCGACGAGGAAGGGCAGGGCCGGCTGCGCGGCGTCTTCCACTGCTTCACGGGCGATACCGCGGCGGCGACGCGCGCGCTGGCGACCGGGTTCTTCCTGTCGATTCCCGGCGTGGCGACCTTCCCAAAGGCCGAAACGCTCCGCCAGGCAGCCGCCGCCGCGCCGGGAGACAGGCTGCTGGTCGAAACGGACAGCCCCTACCTGGCGCCGATCCCGTTTCGCGGCAAGCGGAACGAGCCCGCATACGTGGTCAGGGTGGTTGAGCAGCTCGCTGCGGTGCGCGGCGTGACGGCCTCGGAAGTCGGCGAGGCGACCGACCGCAACTTCGACCGCCTGTTCCGTCCGTAAACCGCGTGTCTCAAAGCGCTGAACCGCTTGGCGTTCGTTGACACCATGCGGACGGTATGGTGAGATCTAAGAACGTGTCGAACGCCGCACCCAAGACTGCCGCGGACCTGATTCAGCTGTTTGAGCCTGTCCGCGAGGATTTGGAAGCGGTCGAGCGCGAGTTTGCCCGCCAGGTTCAGTCTCAGATTCACGTCATTCCGGAGATCGGCAATTACCTGTTGAAGAGCGGCGGCAAGCGCGTCCGCCCGGCGGTGTTGCTGATGAGCGCGCGGCTGTGCGGCTATTCCGGCTCGCGTGCCGTGCTCAACGCCGCCGTGGTCGAGTTCATCCACACCGCCACGCTGGTGCACGACGACATCATCGATGACGCGGATGTCCGGCGCGGACGCAAGGCCGTCCATTCGCAGTGGGGCAACGACGTCACGGTGCTGGCCGGCGACTTTCTCTACATCAAGTCGATGGCGATGGCGCTGTCGCAGGACACGCTCGAGATCGTGCGCCTGCTGTGCGACGTCACGCTGCGCATGATCGAAGGCGAGATCTACCAGCTCACCAAGAACGGCGTCGTCGATCTGTCGGAGGAAGAGCACTTCGAGATCATCCGGCGTAAGACGGCGTATCTGTTTGGCGGCTGCGCGCAGATTGGCGGCATGCTCGGCGAGGTCGGCGAGGCGCAGCAGCAGGCGCTGCGTGAGTACGGGTTCAGCCTGGGCATCATGTTCCAGCTGGTCGACGACCTGCTGGACTTCACCGGCGCCGCCGAAGCGCTCGGCAAGCCGATCGGCGGCGACCTCCGCGAGGGCAAGATCACGCTGCCGCTGATTCACCTGCTGAATCACGGCGGGCTCGAATCCGGCGACCTCATTCGTAACGCCGTGCGCGATCGCGACATTTCCCCGGAGAAGTGGGCACGCCTCAAGGCGTTGCTCAACGAACACCGCTCGATTGACTACGCCTACGGCCGCGCGGTGGAGTTCGGGGAAACCGCCAAGCGCCAGCTGCGGCTCTTCCCCCCCAGCCCCGACCGCGATGCGCTCATGGGCCTTGCGGACTTCGTGCTGCTGCGCGACCGCTAAAGCCGCAGCCCGCAGCCCGTAGCAGGCCCGTAGCCCGTAGCCCCTATGGGATACTGAACTGGCCACGGCCGTATGAATCCCGCCGCCCGCATTCACTTCCTCCGCGACGAAATCCGCCGGCACGAAGAGCTCTATTACGTCCACGCCAAGCCTGAAATCACCGACGCGGCCTTCGACGCGCTGATGAGCGAGCTCCGGGCGCTCGAGGCGGCGCACCCGGAGCTGTTGACGGTGGATTCGCCGACACAGCGCGTGGGCGGCCGCCCGGCCGAAGGCTTCGCCGAGGTCGAGCATCTGCAGCCGATGCTCAGTCTCGACAACGCCTACCACGAGGAGGACTTGCGTGCGTTCGACGAGCGCGTGCGCAAGGGCCTCGGGGTCGACCGCTCTCCCGCCTACGTGGCGGAGCTGAAGATCGACGGTCTGAGCATGGCGCTGACCTACGAGGACGGCCGGTTGGTGCGCGGCGCCACTCGCGGCGACGGCGTGCGCGGCGAGGAGGTCACGCAGAACGTGCGGACCGTGCGCGCCATTCCGCTGTCGCTAAAGGGCGGACCCCAGGGCCGCGTCGAGATTCGCGGCGAGGTCTACCTGCCAAAGAAGAACTTCGAGCGCATCAACCAGGAACAGGAAGATGCGGGAGAGCCGCTCTACGCGAATCCGCGAAACACGGCGGCGGGTACCCTGCGCAACCTCGATCCGGCGCTGGTGGCGAAGCGCGGGCTGGCGGCGTGGATGTACCAGCTGGTTGCGGAGTTTGACTTGTCCGCCGAAGCGCCTGCCAGCGTGGAGAGCCACGCACAGATGTTGAAGGATCTGGCGGCATGGGGGCTGCCGGTGGAACCGCACTGGAAGAGGTGCGCGGGCATCGAGGACCTGGTCGCCTTCTGCAATGAGTGGCGCGACCGGCGCCACTCGCTGGCGTTCGAGACCGACGGCGTGGTGATCAAGCTCGACGACCCGGCGCTGCGTCAGCGGCTGGGCTCGACGTCGAAGTTCCCGCGGTGGGCGACGGCCTTCAAGTTTCCGGCCGAGCAGAAGCAGGCCATGCTGAAAAGCATCGAGATCAACATTGGCCGCACCGGTGCCGCGACGCCATTCGCCATGCTCGAGCCGACCGTGGTGGCCGGATCGACGATCTCCATGGCCACGCTGCACAACCCCGACGACATTGTCCGCAAGGACATCCGCCCCGGCGAGATGGTGATCATCGAAAAGGCCGGCGACGTGATTCCGCGCGTGGTGGGGCCGGTGGACACCGACCCCGCGCGGCCGACACCGCGGTGGGTGATGCCGGCCACGTGCCCGCGGTGCGGCAGCGCGCTTCAGAAACCGGAAGACGAGGCGGTGTGGCGCTGCGACAACAGCTCGTGCCCGTCGAAACTGCAGCGGGGCCTCGAACACTTCGCGTCACGCGGGGCGATGAACATCGAGGGCCTGGGCGAGTCGCTGATCTGGCAGTTGTGCAAGAACGGCCTGATCAAGAGCTACGCGGACATCTATTTCCTGGACGCGCCGACGCTGGAGGGTATGGAGCGGATGGGCAAGAAGTCCGCCGCCAAGGTCCTCGCGGAGCTCGAGAAATCGAAGTCCAACGACGTCTGGCGCCTGCTGTACGGCCTGGGCATTCGCCACGTCGGCGAGCGCGGCGCCCAGGTGCTGGCCGATCACTTCGGATCGATCGATGCCATTGAGGTTGCCAGCATTGAGCAACTCCAGTCCGTGCACGAAATCGGCCCGGTGCTGGCCGCGTCCGTGCGCGCCTACTTCGATGAGCCCCGCAACCGCGAGCTGATCGCGGGCCTCAGGAAGGCGGGGCTGAAGCTGGTGGGCGAACCGAAGCGCGCGCCGGAAGGATCTCAGCCGTTGGCGGGACGCACCTATGTGATTACCGGAGAATTGTCGGGCATGTCGCGCGAGGACGCGCAGGCCCGGCTCGAAGCGCTGGGGGCCAAGGTGACAAACTCGGTGAGCACGAAGACCACGGCGCTGATTGTCGGCGCCGACCCCGGCGCCAGCAAGTTCGAGAAGGCCTCGGCTCTGGGCATTCCGACGAAGAACGAACAGGAGTTCATGGAACTCCTCGCGACCGCTCAGCCGGATAATCCGCGAGCCCGCTAGCCCGCCAGCCTGCTAGCCCGCTAGCCCGCTAGCCTGCTAGCCTGCTAGCCCGCTAGCCTGCCAGCCCGCCCCCCGACCGCCTATACTGTTCGAGTCATGACGCGCCTTTTCGTCATCACGACGGCCACGCTCTCGCTGGTCATCGGCGTGCTGATGGGCCTGCTGCTGAACGTGCAGCGCGGGGCACCGGCGTCGCCGGCGCCGCTGGCGGCGGCCTCCGACAGCGACGCCACCGCCATCCGCGAGGTGGTCGATCCGCGTCCGTTGCCTCCCGGTTCGGTGAACTTCGCCGACATCGCGGCACGGATGAATCCCGCGGTCGTCAACATTGACGCCACCGCGCGCGCCCGTCGGGCCAGGCGGCTGATTGAGGACGGTGCCCGCCGTGGCACCGACGATCCGTTCGATCCAGGCCGCCGCGGCGTCGATGCGCCCCGGCGCGGCACTGGCACCGGATTCCTGATCGACGCAGACGGCAGCATCCTGACGAACCACCACGTCATTGAGGGCGCCGAACGCCTCACCGTGAAGCTGGCAGATGGCCGGACGTTGCGCGCCGAGGTGGTGGGCTCCGATCCGGACACCGATATCGCGCTAATCAAAATTTCTGGCGGCCCGTTCGCCCACGCCGTGCTGGGCGATTCATCCAAGCTGCGCGTCGGCGAGTGGGTCTGCGCCATTGGCAATCCGCTGGCCTACGAGCACACCGTCACCGTGGGCGTGGTCAGCTTCATCGGTCGCAAGTTGTTCGATCCGAGCCTGGACAACTACATCCAGACCGACGCCGCCATCAGCTTTGGCAACAGCGGCGGACCGCTGATCAATGCACGCGGGCAGGTCGTCGGCATCAACTCGGCGATGAGCCGGCAAGTGAGCGGCATCGGCTTTGCCATCCCGATCAACCAGGCGCGCGCGGTGCTGAAGCAGTTGCGCACGCTCGGTCGCGTGGAGCGCGGCTACCTTGGCGTCACGCTGCGCGATGTCGATCCGGATCTCCGGCAGTCGTTGAAGCTGTCTCGGGCCGACGGCGCGCTGGTGCAGGACGTCACGCCGGGATCGCCCGGCGCGCGCGTCGGACTGCGGCCGTACGACGTAATCGTGTCGGTGGACGGCCGGCCCGTTCGCACCCACGATCGGCTGATTCGCGACATCGCCGAGCGCCCGCCGGGCAGCGCCGCGCGGCTGGAATACCTGCGTGACGGCCGCGCGACGTCGGTGTCGGTGAAGCTGGCCGAGCGCCCGCGCCAGGCGGTCGATCGCGTCACCGCGACGGCCGAACGGTCGATGCAGCGCACCGGGTCCGGCGAGTTGGGCCTGAGCCTGATCGAAATCGACGACAGCAACGCGCATCGCTTCGACATTCCCAGCGGCATGACCGGCCTACTGGTGCAGCGCGTCGAACCGCTGTCGGTGGCGGACGATGGCGGGATCGATCGCGGATCGATCATCCTTGAAGTCAACCGGCAGCCGGTCCACTCCATCGCCGGTTTCCGCCGCGTTGTCGGGGCGGCGCGTCCCGGCGACGTGCTCGCCGTCTACCTCTACGAACCGGATCTCGATCAGCGCGCGATCCGCACCGTCCGCACGGAGCAGCGGTGAGAACACGGATCCTGATCATCGATGATGATTTCGAAGTCCGGAAGTCCCTGAAGCAGACGCTGGAGTATCAGGGCTACGAGGTCATCCTCGCCGCAACCGGCGAAGAAGGCCTGAAACTGCTCGAGCAGGATGTGCCGGACCTGGTCTTCCTCGACGTGAAGATGCCGGGGATGGACGGGCTTGACGTCCTGCAGAAGGCCAGGCACCTTGTGGAGTCCATTCCCTTCGTGGTCATTTCCGGCCACGGCGACATTTCCACGGCGGTCGAAGCGACCCGGCTGGGCGCGTTCGACTTCATGGAGAAGCCGGTCGGCGAGGATCGCGTGCTCGTCACGGTGCGCAACGCCGTTGATACGCGCCGGCTGAAGACCGAAAACCGGACCTACCGCAGGGATGCCGAGAAGAAGTACCAGATTGTCGGCGACTCACCGGCCCTGGCCGCGGTCCGCAGCGCGATTCAGAAGGCCGCGCCGACCAATGCCACGGTGCTGATCTGGGGCGAGAGCGGCGTCGGCAAGGAGCTGGTGGCGCGCGCGATTCATCGAGAGAGCCTGCGCAACGGCGGTCCGTTCGTGCAGGTGAACTGCGCGGCGATCCCCGACGAGCTGATCGAATCGGAACTGTTCGGCCACGAGAAGGGCTCGTTCACGGGCGCCACGGATCGGCAGATCGGCAAGTTCGAGCAGGCCGACAAGGGCACGATCTTCCTCGACGAGATTGGCGACATGAGCCTGAAGACGCAAGCCAAGGTGCTGCGCGTGCTGCAGGAGCAGGAGCTCGAGCGGCTCGGCAGCAACCGCGTCATCAAGGTCGACGTGCGGGTGATTGCCGCCACCAACAAGAAGCTCGAGGAGGAGATTGACCGGAACACGTTTCGCGAGGACCTGTTCTATCGGCTGAACGTGGTGCCGATTCACGTGCCGGCGCTCCGCGAGCGGCGCGACGACGTGCCGGCGCTGGTGCGGCACTTTGCGGACCTGTTTGCGCGCGACAACAACTTCCATCGCAAGACCTTCACCGCCGCCGCGATGGAGCGGCTCAAGCAGCAGCACTGGCGCGGCAACATCCGCGAGCTGCGCAACGCCGTCGAGCGGCTGATGATCATGTCCGGCACCGATTCGATTGACGTGACGGACATTCCGGAAGGCGGTGCGATTCGCGCCGACGTGGCCGCCGCGCCGGCCGGCGACGTCAGCGCCAGCGCGACCGAGCAGTCGTGGATGCAGGCGCCGACGCTGCAGGAGTTCAAGTCGGGCTCGGAGCGTGCCTACCTGGTGGCCCGGCTGCGCGAGAGCGGCTGGAACATCTCGAAGACAGCCGAGGTCATTGATACGCCTCGTAGTAATCTCTACAAGAAGCTCGAGCAGTATCAGATTTCCCAGGAAAGTGACGGCTGATGGCCTGGAGGCCTGGAGGCCTGATAACCTGTTCAGGCCGCAGTGAGCCGGGCGATTGCTGTCGTCCGCCTCCGCCCGCGCGCCCCTTCGGGGGGACGGCGGGCTCTGGCGCGACGAGAGAGGAAAGTCCGAACTCCATAGGGCAGTGCGCCGGGTAACACCCGGGCGGGGCGACCCGACGGACAGTGGCACAGAAAACATACCGCCCGCCTTCGCACCCTTCGGGTGCTTCGGCGCGGCAAGCCCGGAAACGAGGGCCTGCTGAGCCGTAGCACCGGAACGGTGCGGAGGCGGGTAAGGGTGAAATGGTGGGGTAAGAGCCCACCGCGCGCCTGGCAACAGACGTGGCAGGCCAAACCCCGCACGGAGCAAGACCAAATAGGGAGGCACAGGCCTCTCAACGCGGCTGCCGCGTTGGGACACCGCCGACGAACGGCCCGTTCGCGCCTCCGGGTAGGTTGCTCGATCCCGCCAGCAATGTCGGGACTAGAGGAATGATCGTCCCGCCGTAGCCCGCAAGGGCCAAGGCGGACAGAATTCGGCTTATAGGCTCACTGCGGCGCTATTTTGCTTGCGGCGCCATCTGGCGCCGGGCGGACGGACGGATTGGCTAACTATCTCGTGACCGGCGGGGCCGGTTTCATCGGCTCGCACATTTCAGAGGCGCTCGTGCAACGCGGTCACCGCGTGCGCGTGGCCGACAATTTCGCAACCGGCTATCGGCACAACCTTCGCGACGGCGTGGAGTTCATCGAAGGCGACTGCGCCGACCCGGCGTTTGCGCAACGCATTGTTGCCGGCATCGACTATGTGATCCACCAGGCGGCCATTCCGTCGGTGCCGCGCTCGGTGGAGAAGCCGCTCGGCTCGCATCGCGCCAACGTGGACGGCATGCTCCAGATGCTGCACGCCTCGCGCACCGCCGGCGTCACGCGTCTGGTCTTCGCCGGCTCATCGTCTGTCTACGGCGACACCGCCGTCCTGCCGAAGACCGAGACCATGCCCACCAATCCGCTGTCGCCCTACGCGCTGCAGAAGCTGATGGGGGAAATGTACGGGCAGATGTTTACGCGCCTGTACGGCTTTGAGACCGTTACCACCCGCTACTTCAACGTATTCGGGCCGCGCCAGGATCCCGGCTCGCCGTACTCGGGGGTGATCTCGCTGTTCATCAAGGCGCTGAGCACCGGCACGCGTCCGGTGATCTATGGTGACGGCGGGCAGACGCGCGATTTCACGTACGTCTCGAACGTGGTCGAGGGGGTCATCCTTGCGGCTGAAACGCCAGGCGTTGGAGGCGAGGTGGTCAACGTGGCAACCAACGGCCGCGTATCGCTGAACCAGCTGCTGGCGACGCTGAACAAGATCTTCGGGTCAGATGTGGAACCCATCTATAAGGATCCACGCACAGGCGACGTGCGCGACTCACAAGCCGACATTGCCAAGGCCGGGCGCCTGCTGGGTTACAAGCCGACGGTCGGGCTCGAAGAAGGCCTGCGCCACACTATTGAGTGGTACAAGGGAGCGAACATCTAGGGCTACGGGCTACGGTAGCGGCGTCCGGCCGTCTGTGTAGATGGCGGTGAGCGTGTCGCCGACGATCTCCAGCGCGGCGGGGCGGCCCTTGTAAACGCTGGCCAGCATTCCCGTATCAATCAGCACCGCCCGGCCGCCGAAGCGGCTGACAATCCCCTTCAGTTGCGGCGTGTGGCCGGTGACGAACCGCTTCGCCTTGTACTTCTGCAGCAGCGGCGCGAACGGGCCGCCGTTGGGATCGTCGGGCAGGGTGGCGAGCCCGCGATACCACAGCGCTTTTTCCGGATGGATCGAGACCCAGGTGTCGACCTTCAGAATCTCCTGGGCTTCCGTCAGCAGCGGGACGTTGAGCTTCCCGCGATCCGGTTCCTTGCCTTCGGCCTTGGCCGCCGAGATGATGAGGTTGGCCTGGCCAATCTCGTTCGACGCCACCTGCAGGATGTCGTTGAGCGTGAAGGTGGCGGTGGCGAGCTTGAGTGAAACCAACTGCTGGACGAAGCGATCCATGCGGCGCACTTCATCGCGCACCTGGGTGTTGAGATCGTCCAGCCGCTCCGGCGCGCCCGTGGGACTAATGCCGGCGTGCATGAAGATGGTGCCGTCGACGTCGGTGACAATCGGCTTACTGCGAAGCCAGGCGCCGTATTTGCCGCGCGGCGAGAACGCCTGCATGTATTCGACGAGGCCCGGCGGGTGGGTCGTGAGCCACGCCTCCCTGGTCTGCGCGTAGACCGCCGGGACCGTCTCGCCCTTGTCCCGCTTCGCGGCCGCCAGCCTTGCGTAGTCTTCCCACGCCGCCAGCCGCCGTGTCTCGGAGTTGGCGTCGGCGAAGGTGGCAAAGATCTCGCGCGTCACATCGCGGGTCTCGCCGATCAGATTCATGACTTCGTGATTGCCGAGCAGCGCGAACGCGCGGCCGCCGGCGCTCTTCGCCTGCGGTTCGAGCGCCATCAGCAGGTCGAGCACCGCTTTGGTGCCCTCGCCGCGGTCGGTGTAGTCGCCGGTTTGAATGAGCTGCGCAGGTCCGCCGATCCACGTGTTCGACTGATCGGTGAGGCCGGCGGCTCTGAGGATCGAGGTGAAGCCGTCAAAGCTGCCGTGGATGTCGCCGATGGCGACAATGCGGTGGGAGTGCCCGGTGACCCAGGGCGCCGGCGCGAGCAGCGCGAACAGCGCCAGGACGGATGCGAACAGCCGCATGCTCAGATCCTAGCGCATTCGTCGCCAAGATGACGGCGGCGATCAGGATCCGGCGGCCAGGTCGATCTGAAACGGCAGGTCCACCTGGCCAGGCCGATCAGTCATAGAACACAGACCGTGCGCCACGCTTCTTGACCAGCTCGTCGATCGACTTGGCCATCAGGTCGCGGCGGTCGAGCAGCGCCTTCTTTTCGTTGTTGCCGACCCACTTGTCGAGTCCGAGATCGAGGTCGGCCATCGTCAGCGCCTGCATCTTCTCCCACAGGTCTCGATCGACGCGTCCGAGCGGGGCCAGGCCTTTGAGGTCCTTCTTGTTGATGAAGGCGCGCGAGTGGTCGATCAGGATCAAATGCCAGTCGGCGTCGTAGATCAGGTTGCCCTGGTTGCGATCGATGTTGGCGATCAGCAAGTCGAACATCTTCATGCGGGTGAGCTGGCGGCTCCACATCGGCTCGGGGCCCTGGGGCGGCTTTTCCACGCTCCAGCCGCGGACGTTCTCGACCCAGTAGACGGCGGCGCCGTGCCTGTTCTGGATCACGCGCTCGGCGATCGGCGGCACCATGTGCATATCGAGCATGCGATCGAGCTTGTAGGCGGCAATTTCCGACTTGTAGCTTTCGAAGAAGCCCTTGTTGTAGCCAGGCTGCAGCGGCTTCCACGCGAAGCTGGCGCCGCCTTCGAGCCGGGCGCGCTGCGGCTTGGTGACGCCAATCGGCACGTCCTCCATCCTGAGAACCTTGCCTTCGACCAGCAACTGTTCGATGGCGTGCTCATGCCCCGGCCAGGTGATGGAGCACTTGCCGGGCTCAGGCGCGGGAACTGCGGCCTGCGCCAGGGCCGCGGCGGATGGACCGGACAGTGTCGCCGAGAGCGCAATCGCGCACACGCCGAGGAGTGCGGGGACTCGTCGCATAAAAGTCCTTTCGAGCGAGCATTGTAGCCGGTCTCGTCGGACCGAAGCCTGTCCACCGCAGTTGCGGGGCGGCAACCGCAGTTACAAGCCTCGGTGCAGCGATTCCGGCCCAATTCGGCGTTTCCGAAGAACGGTGCGCAACCGAAGTTGCCGTTTCGAGCCGTTCCACTGTTCATCGCGCATCAGTTCCTCTCGGCAACTGTCGACATTCGAAGGGGTTATCGGTGATCACCGCAAGTGGCGCCGGTCTTGCTCAAAGGCAGTTCCAACTGCGCGCGGCTTCCTGCGAGCTGCTCCCTGACCGCGAGTACTTCACACGGTGTCCGCGCGCAGTCGTCGTGCATCTGTGAACAGTCAACTCTCAACTCCTTGGAGGACGTATGCGAATGAATTTCCTTGGCGCTCTCACGATGTGTGGCGCGCTGCTGTTGACCGCGCCGATTGCGGAGGCCCAGTCCCAGGCGGCAGCTGCAGCGGCTGCCATGCCGTCGAAGACCGCAGTCAACCTCAACGCCGCCACGCTCGACCAGCTCGAAACGCTGCCCGGCATTGGCCGCAAGACCGCCGAGCGGATCATCGAGTTCCGCACCAAGAGCGGCGGCTTCAAGCGCATCGAGGAGCTGATGAACGTCAGGGGCATCGGCGAGAAGAGCTTCCTGAAGATCAAGCCGCTGATCGTCGTGACCGCGAAGACCGACAAGGCGCCCGGTGACTGAGGATCGTGGAGCGGCGATGATGGACATCATCATCGCCGCGTCGCTTTGTTTCCTGATGGCCGCGATCGCGGTGCCGGTGGTCGGTGGCACGCTCGAGCGCGAGCGCACCGTGATTGGAGCGAGGTATCTCACTGGGCAGCTCCACCGGGCTCGATTGGAGGCCCTCAAGCGTGCAACCTCGGTGGCGGTACGGATGGAGATGGTCGGCGAACGGACGCGGTTCCGTCTGTTCGCCGACGGTAACGGCAATGGGGTGCTCCAGCGCGACATCGATCGCGGCATCGACCTGCCGCTCGCACCTCCCGAATGGCTGGACGGCCAGGCTCGGGAGGTGTCCCTGCGGATCAACCAGTCGGTCACCGACGTCTCCGGGGTGGGTTCCCTGGAGCCGGGTGACGATCCGCTGCGAATCGGCAACACCTCGTTGCTGGTGTTCAGTCCGCTCGGAAGCGCCACCAGCGGCACGCTGTATGTCTCGGCTTCGCGGGGTCCACAAATGGCAATTCGAGTGTTCGGAGCGACGGGCCGCGTGCGCATGCTCATGTTTGATGCGCAGGCGCGGCAATGGCAACCGTAGCCGTCGCGGTTGAACGAAGGGCGCTGCCTCGCATGCCTGGCGGAGGGACGCGGTGGACAACCCGCGCGGTCTTGCGGCCGGGTCAGCCGGTGATCCTCATCAACATTTCGTCAGGCGCCGCGCTGGTCGAATCGAGCGCGCGTCTTCGTCCGGGTGCGCAGACCGAACTCCAGTTATGGAACGCCGGCGGGCGAATGGCCATGAAAGCGCGGCTGGAGCGTTGCTACGTCTCGTCGCTCGAACCGCTGCTGTATCGCGGAGTAGTCGTCTTCGACCGATCCATCGACATCGCGGGCGACGCGCCTTGAGGCGGGTAGCAGCTTCCCGCCGGTTTCTCTGCTCGGGCACCTGCTACTCAGGTGTGGAACAGACGGCGCGATATGTCAGCCAAAACGCTGCTTCTCGTCCAATGCGCGGATTGGCATCCCCTTTGTAGGTGGTGGCGTCGTTATGGATGACAGCTTGGCGGGCAAGGTGGGTGTGAGAAGGCAACCGCGCCGCAGCGATCGGCGGGCAGGGTTGGACGTCCTGCTGCGCAACGTCGCGGGCGACCTGCTGAACGCCAGCGATCGGCGCCGACTGGCGTTGATCCTGACGCATCGGCTGGCGCAGTTGACTCAGGTGCGGAGTGTCGGCCTGAAGGAGATCACCAGCACCATGTCGCCGCGATCGATTCAGCCGATCCGAGCGCGGGACTACGTAGCCTTCAGTGTGCCGGTGAAGGAGGAGGGCCGTCAAGTCATGCTCGAGGCCTCGTTCGATCCCCGCATGGGGCCGGACGATTGGACCTGCCAGTTGATCGAAACGTCGGCCAGTCTGGCGGCGATCCTGGTCGAGTCCGAGCGACTGGCATCGACGCCGGCGCCGTTGACTGCCGCCGATCGTGACGGCGCTGCGCCGCTGATTGGTTCAAGCGAGCAGATGCGGATGCTCCGCGAGCGGGTCGAGCGAGTGGCGAGCACCAACTTCACGGTGTTGATCGAAGGCGAGAGCGGAGTTGGCAAGGAGCTCGTCGCGCGCCAGATCCATGCGCTGGGGATGCGGCGCAACGGCCCGTTCGTGGCCATCAACTGCGCCGCACTGGTCGAGACGCTCATCGAGGCCGAGTTGTTTGGCATCGAGGAGCGCACGGCCACTGGCGTTCGCGGCCGCCGTGGCAAGTTTGAGCATGCAGATGGCGGGACCTTGTTTCTTGATGAGATCTCCGACTTGTCGGCCGCCGCACAAGCAAAGCTGCTGCGCGTCATCCAGGACCTCACGGTCGAGCGGGTTGGCGGCAACGGGGCGCGACAGATCAACACCCGGATTGTCGCGGCGACGAATCGCCCGCTGGCCGGGCTCGTCGACCGCGGTCTCTTCCGGACCGACCTCTTCTATCGGTTGAGCGGGGTGGAGATACGCGTGCCGCCGTTGCGGATGCGCAAAGGCGACATCCTCGAGCTCACGCAGTACTTCCTGTCTCGGCACGAGGGCCGAGGACGCTTGACGATGACGCCAGCGGCGGTGGACACGCTGATCGCGTACGACTGGCCTGGTAATGTCCGGGAGCTCGAGCGGATGATCGAGGGCGCGCTGGCGACCGCGGAGTCTCGGCAGATTCGCGTCGACGATCTCCCGGCGAGCCTGCGAGGGGGATACGGCGAGCACCTGGTTCCATCGTTTCAGCGCGGCGATTCGATGCGCGCCTGGGCGAGCCGCTATGCACGGCTCGTTCTCGAGAAGAACGCCGGCAACAAGCGGCAGGCGTGTCGCGCGCTTGACATCAGTTATCACACCTTGAATTCGTACTTGCGTTATCGACCGGTAAAGCCGCCGGTCGCGTTGAGCGAGCAGGCACGGGAGCTGGTGTCTCAGAGCGCGAGCTGATTGGAGAGAAGAGTGGGCTAGCGAGTTGCCGGCAGCCTCCGGCGCAGTGAAGGCGGCGAGGCGGGGTGCGCACTCACCCAGTGACGCCGCGCGGTCGGGCGCCGCCTTCGAGAACTGTCGGAGGAGTCATGACTCGAAGGCTGACGATGTTGGCCGCGTGGGTGGTTGTGTGTGCGGCCATGAGTGCGGCGGGGGTGGGTGCAGCGGGAAGGGAGTTAGAATCCCCAGACGTGGTGGAAATTCAGGAAGCCGCGCGGACAAGACAGGCGAAGCGGCCATCGAGGAACTCGGGTCCTGGCGCTCTTGCTGTTCCTGCCGCTGATGGTGCTGACCCTTTTCTTTGTGGCTTTCGCCGTTTTTCGAACCGACACACTGTAGGCCGCAACCCTTGACCCTTCATGGAATAGCATAGTACCTTTCGATCGGTCGCCACCCTCGTGGCGGACCATCCATTGATGGCTGAATCGGCGTCAGGCCCCCTGAAGAAAACACCGCTCCGCGCATCACATATTGCTCTCGGCGCCCGCATGGTCCCGTTCGGAGGCTGGGACATGCCCGTCGAGTACTCCGGCATCACCGCCGAGCACATGGCCGTGCGCACCGCGGCCGGCCTGTTCGACGTCTCGCACATGGGCGAGATGGAGATTGCCGGGAAGGGCGCCCTCGAGGCGGTTCAGCACATATCGTCCAACGACGCCACCAAGCTCCAGATCGGCCAGATCCAGTACTCGGGCCTGACGACGCCCGAGGGCACGTTTGTCGATGACCTGCTGGTCTACCGCTTCGGCCCGTCGCACTACCTGCTGGTGATCAACGCCGGCAACATCGACAAGGACGTGCCGTGGATCACGGCGCGCGCCAGGGAGGTCTCGCCCGACGTTGCCATCGTCAACTCGAGCGACCGCTACGCGCTGATCGCCATCCAGGGACCGAAGGCGCAGGAGATCCTGCAAACGCAGACGGCAATCGACCTGCCGGCCATCAAATACTACTGGTTCGCACACGGCGAAATCGCCGGCGTGCGCGGCACGGTGTCGCGCACCGGATACACCGGCGAAGACGGCTTCGAAGTGATGATCCCGCCGGCCATGGCGACCAGGGTGTGGGACGCACTGCTGGAGGCAGGGAAGCCGCACGGCATGATCCCGGCGGGTCTTGGCGCGCGCGATACCCTCCGCCTCGAAGCCGCCATGCGGCTGCACGGCAACGACATCGACGAACAACACACCGTCGTCGAGGCCGACTTGGGCTGGATTGTGGGCTGGAACAAGCCGGCGTTCCTGGGCCGCGACGTGCTGCACGCCCAGCGGGCCGGAGGCCCGGCAAGAATCATGGTCGGACTCGAGATGACCGAGCGCGCCATCGCACGACACGGACACGACGTCTACCACCACGGCCAGAACGTCGGCGTCGTCACCAGCGGCACGCAGACGCCATTCCTGAAGAAGGCGATTGCGCTGGCCTACGTGCCGCCGGCGCTGAAGGCGCCGGGCACCGAAGTCGAAATCGATATCCGCGGCCGCAAGGCGAAGGCCGTAGTTGTTCCACTCCCGTTCTACAAGAGGGCGAAGAAGTAGGCGGGCAGGCCGCAAACCTCGAGCCCGCAGGACACATCCATGGCTTACCCAACCGACCTGAACTACACGAAGGAACATGAGTGGATTCGCGTTGAAGGTGACACCGGCACCGTCGGCATCACCGACTTCGCGCAGCAACAGCTCGGCGACGTGGTCTACGTCGAACTGCCGGAGGTGGGCTCCACCGTCACGGCCGGCACGGTATTCGGCACCATCGAGTCCGTGAAGGCGGTGTCGGAGTTGTTCGCGCCTGTCACCGGCGAGGTGATCGAGGCCAACAGCTCGCTGAAAGATCACCCCGATCACGTCAACAGCAAGCCGCACGAAGCGTGGATGGTGAAGGTGAAGCTCAGCAGCCCAGGCGAAGCGGCCACGCTGATGGATGCGGCCGCCTACGAGGCATTGATTCAAAAGTGACACAGGCTTTCTTGCCCCTCGATACCTTTGCCAAACGCCACATCGGCCCGCGCGGAGACGATGTCGCGGAGATGTTGAAGGCGGTCGGCGCCTCGTCGCTCGATGCGCTGATCGATGAAGCGATTCCCGCCAGCATCCGCCTGACATCCGCGCTCACTCTTCCCGACGGCGAAAGCGAGTCCACGTATCTCGCGCGCCTCAAGACGATCGCCAGGAAGAACAAGGTGTTCCGAAGCTTCATTGGCCTTGGCTATTCCGACACGCTGACGCCGAGCGTGATTCGCCGCTGCCTCTTCGAAAATACGGGTTGGTACACGCCCTATACGCCGTATCAGGCGGAGATTGCGCAAGGCCGCCTCGAGTCGTTGCTGAACTTCCAGACGATGGTGTGCGACCTGACGGGGATGGCGGTGGCCAACGCGTCGCTGCTGGATGAAGGCACCGCGGCCGGCGAGGCCATGACGCTGCTGCATCGCATGTCCGGCAAGAAGCTGGGCGACGCGCACGGCACGTTCCTGGTGTCCGACCGCTGCTTCCCGCAGACCGTCGAAGTGCTGCGCAGCCGAGCCGAACCGCTGGGCATCGAGTTGAAGATCGGGCCAGTCGAGCAGATGCAGCTGGATGCGCCCGGCGTGTTCGGCGCGCTGGTGCAGTATCCGGACGAACACGGCCGCCTGGACGATCTGACGCCGTTCATCGATCGGGCGCACGCGGCCAACGTGAAGGTCGCGGTGGCGACAGACCTGCTGGCGCTGGCGCTGGCCACGTCGCCGGGCGAGGCCGGCGCGGACTGCGTGTTCGGCAACTCGCAGCGCTTCGGCGTGCCGATGGGGTTCGGCGGCCCGCACGCCGCGTTCTTCGCCACCAGCCAGGCATTCGTCCGGCACATGCCCGGCCGCGTGATCGGCGTGTCGATTGACGCGCACGGACATCGCGCCTACCGCATGTCGCTGCAGACGCGGGAACAGCACATCCGCCGCGAGAAGGCGACGTCGAACATCTGCACCGCACAGGCGCTGCTGGCCAACATGGCGGCGATGTATGCGGTGTATCACGGCCCCGACGGCATCAAGGCGATCGCGACCCGCGTGCACGCCCTGACGCGTTCGCTCGACACGGCGCTGCAGTCGCTTGGATACCAGCAGACGAACCTGCACTACTTCGACACGCTGCGCGTGGTCGCCGACGTGCGGACGTCGAAGGCGATTCGCACGGCCGCTGAAGCGGCGGGCATCAACTTCCGCTACGTGGGCGACACCGCCGTCGGCATCTCGTTTGACGAAACGGTCACGCAGAACGATCTTGTGACCGTGATCGACATCTTCGCGATGGCGAAGGGCAAGAACCAGGGCGCCGTCGCCCTGGAGACAGGTGGTGAGGGTCCGACCTGGCCGGCGGCGCTGCAGCGCAAGACGCCGTACTTGACGCATCCGGTCTTCAATACGCATCGCTCCGAGAGCGAGATGATGCGGTACGTGCGTAGCCTCGAGCGTAAGGACGTGGGTCTCGACACGTCGATGATTCCGCTCGGGTCCTGCACGATGAAGCTCAACGCCGCCACCGAGATGTACCCGGTGTCCTGGGAGGAGTTCTCGCGCATTCATCCGTTCGCGCCAGCCGACCAGGTCGAGGGCTACCGGCAGATCACCGACGAGCTCGAGGCCGCGCTGTGCGAGATCACGGGCTTTGCGGCGGTGTCGCTGCAGCCGAACTCTGGCGCGCAGGGGGAGTTTGCCGGCCTCGAGGTGATGCGCGCCTACCACCAGTCACGCGGCGATGACGCGCGCGACGTGGTGCTGATTCCCGCATCGGCGCACGGCACCAATCCGGCCAGCGCCATCATGGCCGGCTTCAAGGTCGTGGTCGTGGCGTCGGATGCGAACGGCAACGTCGACGTCGCCGATTTGAAGAAGAAGGCCGAAGAGCACGCCAGGGATCTCGCGGGCCTGATGATCACCTACCCCTCGACGCACGGGGTGTTCGAGGACTCGATCATCGACATCTGCGCGACCATTCACCACTACGGCGGCCAGGTCTACATGGACGGCGCCAACATGAACGCGCAGGTCGGGCTCACGAGCCCGGCGACGATTGGCGCCGACGTGTGCCATCTGAATCTTCATAAGACGTTCGCGATTCCGCACGGCGGCGGCGGTCCCGGAATGGGCCCGATCGGTGTGGCGAAGCACCTGGCGCCGTTTCTGCCCGGCCACCCGCTGGTCACGGTCGGCGGTGAGCAGGCCATCCCGCCGATCTCCGCGGCGCCGTGGGGCAGCGCGAGCATCCTGTTGATCTCGTACGGCTACATCCGCATGCTCGGCGGCACGGGCGTCACCGACGCGACACGCTACGCCATTCTCAACGCCAACTACATCAAGTCGAGGCTCGAGAAGCATTACGACGTGCTCTACACGCGCCAGAACGGCCGCGTGGCGCACGAGATGATCTTCGACCTGCGCGCCTTCAAGGCCAAGGGTGTCGAAGAGGGTGATGTGGCCAAGCGGCTGATGGACTTCGGTTTTCACGCGCCGACGGTCTCGTTCCCGGTGCCGGGCACACTGATGATTGAACCGACCGAGAGCGAGCCGAAGGCGGAACTCGATCGCTTCTGCGATGCGCTGATCGCCATCCGCCAGGAGATCGAGGACGTGGTGACGGGCAAGGCGGACGCGACAGATAACGTCCTGAAGAATGCCCCCCACACTGCCAGCGCGGTTTCCATCAACGAATGGTCGCACCCCTATTCGCGTGAACAGGCAGCCTATCCGCTGCCCTGGGTCCGGGCCAATAAGTTCTGGCCTAGCGTGGGCCGGATCGACAATCCTTATGGCGATCGGAACCTCATATGCATCTGTCCGCCAATGGAAGCCTACGCGTAGACCGATTGCCCAATGCCAGGCTGCATGGCGCCTGGTTGGCAGGGTGCCTGGTACTCGCCGCCAGCGCTCTCGCGCTCGCAGGCCAGCAGCCGGCGACGGCGGCTGGCCCCGTCGGCCCCAGCCCCTACGATGTCGTTTCCGGCTGGCATAAGCCCTTTGCCGCGCCGGGCTTCGCATTTGGCGGCAACTCCGGCGTCTTCGCGGAGTCTCCCAATCGCATCTTCGTGGCGCAGCGCGGCGAGTTTCGCCTGCCCGATCCGGTGCCGCCCGGTTTCGCGGGCTTTGCCGGCTCCATCAAGTTCAACGTCCTCAACGCCGTCGATCGCCGCGTGTGGCAGAACTGCCTCTACACGCTCGACGCCAACGGCCGGGTGAAGGAGCGGTGGACGCAGTGGGACAGCCTGTGTGAGGGATCACCCGGCCCGGGCCCGCACCGCATTCGCATCAGCCCGTACGATCGCGACCGGCGGGTGTGGCTGATCAACGAGACATTCCATCAGATTTACGTGTTTTCGAACGACGGCAAGAAGCTGCTGAAGACGCTGGGCGAGAAGAACGTGCCTGGCAACGACCAGACACACTTCGCCAGGCCACAAGACGTGGCATTTCTGCCCGATGGCCGTGTGCTGATTGCCGATGGCCTCGACAACCACCGGGTGATGATCATCGACAAGGACTTCAAATATCTTGGCGAGTTCGGCAGCAACGGCAAGGGCCCGGGACAATTCTCCGGTGTGCATGCCGTGGCGCTCGGGCCCAACGACCGCATCTACGCGCTCGATCGATCCGGCGGCCGCATCAACGTCTTCAGGACTACCAGGGAGCCCGGCACGGTGGAATTCGTCGAGGCGTGGCCCGGCCTCTCGCTGCCGCTCGACATCATTGTCAACGACGACAGCCTGTGGATCACGGACCTGAAGCCGCTGCGCTTCATCAAGTACGACTTCAAGGGCAATCAGCTCTACACGTGGCTGGTGCCGCCGGACCTGCCGGACGGCTACCTCGAAGTGCACACCTTCAGCGTAGATTCCGCCGGCAACCTCTACGGCGGCGACAACCAGTACGGCCGCACGCAGAAGTTCGTGCCGAAGCAGGGCGCGGATCCCAAGCTGCTGATCCGCGCCCCCTGGCGCGCGCGGTAACGGCTCAACGGTGCTGATCGATCAGGATGGGGTTGCCATCCGGATCGGTCAGCGTAATGTGCGCCGGCCCGGTCGTGGCTTGGTCGGCTTCGGCCGTCAGCGTCACGCCCGCGGCCTGCAGCGCCTTCTGGAGCTCGCGGACGTCGGTGAATGGGTCGACGCTCTGCGCATCCTGCTCCTTCACCATCGCCGATGCAATCAGCGTCATGACCAGGCCGACCGGGAATGGTTCGGTGAAGAGGTGACCGCGGCGTTGATCAGCGGGTTGGCCAGCATCTGCTCGGCCTGTTCATCCTGTTGAATCATGTCGTCGACTTCGGCCTGGCTGGCGCCCTTGGCGAACGTGACCTGGCCTCCGGGCACGTTGTCGCGGTAGCAGCGGATGCCAAAGTAGACCAACAGGAAGGAAATGACGATGGCGGTGCAGCCGACGAAGACGCCGTTGTCGACTCCAATCGTGTCGATGAAGGGAACGGTCGAGGCCATCATGGCAGCCGAGACCACGCCCGAGAGGATACCGAAGGCGAGGACAGTCTTTTTCATGGCGTCACACTAGCGGTCAGAGCCCGGGTTCGTCGTCATACGTTCGGATGATTCTGCGCCGAATAAGGGGCGTCAGGCCTGAAATCACCCATCCAGGCGATGAGGCGGTGGCTCTTGGCCAGCTGGACGGCCTGGGTCCGGCGGCTTGCCCCAAGCTTGTCGAACACGCGGCTGGTATGGGTCTTCACCGGGTGTTGGCTCACCAACAGCCGATCGGCCCTCTCCTGGTTGCTCAGTCCGTCGGCAATCTACTGGAGGACCTCCAGCTCGCGTGGGGTGATGCCGAGCTCGTCGATCTTCGCCCGGTTGGTGACGAACGGCACGGCCGGCACCGGCACTTCGACTGGCACTTGCTTGACCACCACCTTGCGCCCGGTGATTGTCAGCCCCGGCCAGATGCCGACCGCGGCGAAAGCCGCGGCGACGATGGCCGCCTAGACCTCGACCGAGCACTGGAGGAACAGGAAGCGATACTCCACGAACTGCATGGCGACGATCAGCATGCCGCCGCAGGCGCCGTAGATCGCGAGGTACTTCACACCAGCGGTGGTGGAACCGCCGGGTCGGGGCATTGTGGCTATGTTGCCGCCCGCCGGAGGTGGGCCAAGCGAAATAGCCCTGGCGAGGCAAGCCGCTCATTGTCGCGCGGCGAGCCTTGCCAGATGCTACAGTTCGAAGCGATGCGCATCCTCAACGCAGACCAGATGCGCGAGGCCGACCGTCGCGCCATCCAGGACGTCGGCATCGCCTCGCTGGTCCTGATGGAGAACGCCGGCCGCCAGGTCGTCGCTGCGATTGAATCCCTGTATCCCGATCTTGCCGAGCGCCAGATTGCCATCGTGTGCGGCAAGGGCAACAATGGCGGCGACGGATTCGTGGTGGCGCGCACGATGCTGCAGCGCGGCTTCGACGTGTCGGTGTTCGTGATCGGCCGGTTGAGCGAGGTCAAGGGTGACGCGCGCACCAACCTGACGATCCTCGGCAACATCGGCCAGACCGTGGTCGAAGTGGCCGACGAGACGGCGTGGGAGCTGCACGGCGCCGAGATTGCCGGACACGACCTGATCATCGATGCGATCTTCGGTATTGGCCTGTCGACGCCGCTGGCGGGGTTTCTCGAAACGGTCGTCGCCGACATCAACGAAGCCGGCGTGCCGATCGTGTCGATCGATCTGCCGTCGGGCATGTCGGCCGATAGCGCTGACTTGATCGGCGACGCGATTGAGGCGACGGTCACCGTGACGCTGGGCGCGCCGAAGTTGCCGCTGGTGCTGCCGCCAGCCGAAATGAAGGCCGGCGAGGTCGTGATCGCCGACATCGGCATTCCGTCCGAGGTGTTCGAGCAACTCGAGGGGCCGCGCATCGACCTCATGACCCGCGACCAGATGCGCGCGCTGATTCAGCCGCGCGGCCTCGAGGCGCACAAGGGCGATTTTGGGCGCGTCCTCGTCGTGGCCGGGTCGATGGGGAAGTCGGGTGCCGCGGTGCTGTGCGCACAGGGCGCGCTGCGCGCGGGGGCGGGGCTGGTGACGGTCGCGTCGCCGAGATCCTGCCAGCCCCTCATCGCGGCTCACGGTATCGAGTACATGACCGAAGGGCTCGACGAGACGGCCGAGGGCACCATCTACTACTCGGCGGCGGACGACGTCCTGGACTTCGGTGCGGACGTCATCGTTGCGGGACCGGGCCTCGGGCGCGGTGAGGGCGTGACGACGTTCGTGCGCGAGTTGCTCGATAAGTATGAAGGCCCGCTGGTGCTGGACGCCGATGCACTGAATGCGTTTGCGGATGAACCGGCGCTGCTGGTCGGCCGCGAAGGCCGCGATGTGATCATCACGCCGCACCCTGGCGAGATGGCGCGACTGGTTGGCTGTACGGTTGAGGATCTGCAAGCAGATCGTATTGGCATTGCCACGGACTTTGCCAGACGCCACAAGCTGTATGTCGTGCTGAAGGGCTATCGCACGCTCGTTGTCACGCCGGAGGAGCGTGTCTACGTGAATCCCACAGGGTGCCCTGGTATGGCGACCGGTGGCACTGGCGACGTACTGGCGGGCATGCTGGGAGCCTGGCTGGCGCAATTGCTCGACGCCCAGGCGGCCTGCAGGCTGGCGGTGTATCTCCACGGCGCGGCGGGCGAGCTGGCGGATGCTGACAACGGTGAGGTCTCGATGACCGCCGGCGATCTGGTGGATCACATCGGCGACGCGATTCTCGAAGTGACGGCGCGCCGCCGCGTCGCCACCAAGCAGAGCGAGTGAGCGCCCGCGCATTCACCTCCAACTCCGAGGCCGACACGCGAGCGATCGCGTCGAGGTTGGCGGCCGGCCTGGCGCCGGGCGTTGTACTGCTGCTGTCGGGAGATCTGGGCGCCGGCAAGACCGTGTTCGTGCGCGGCCTGGCCGAGGGCCTCGGCATCATGGCAGACCAAGTGACGAGCCCCACGTTCACGCTGGTCCATGAGTATCGTGGTGGCCGGCTGCCGCTGATTCATGTCGACCTGTATCGCCTCGATCGCGCCGATCTGGACGACATCGGTCTCGATCAGGATCTGGCCGGCACGGGAGTGACGGCCGTGGAGTGGCCCGAGCGGCTCATTCGCCGCCACGCCGGCGCCGTCGCCATTCACCTCACCGATCTCGGCGCCAACCGTCGCACCGTAACCGTCGAACAGTCCGGGGGCTGGCCCCAAACGTCGCCCTAGCGACGCCGGCTGTCACTCGGGGGCTGGCCCCAAATGTCGTACGGAGACCGCCTAGGAACAGTTGCGCGGTCTAGAGTGGCACTCTCTGTCGCAAGGAGCGACGTTTGGGGCCAGCCCCCGAAACCGCGGTGCGAACCGCGGTGGCGCGTCAGGCACCGTCTAGGATCCGAACGGCCGTTCACTCGCCGATGCGGATGTCAAGTTCGCGTAGGAGTGTTCTGCCCAGCTTGCGATTGGGGCTGTGTAGTTCTTTTACGTAGAGGGCTGTGTGCCAGTGATCGACGATGAGGAGCGCCACGCCTGCCATGGACAGCAGCGCCGACGATGGTGAGGATACCGGTTGAGTGAAACGGGGATCATTTTGGCGACGGCGATCCAGAGACCGGCCGGAGCATCGGGCTGCCGTTATCGGTGGTCGGAGTGCGCGCCGTGTTCAGCACCATCGCCAGCATGGAGTAGTAGCCGGAGATGCCGATGGCGTCGACGATACCGTGCTCACCGAATGCGGCCACCGCCTGCGCATAGGTCGCGTCGCTGACCGTTTTGTTGCGGTGCAACTCCTGGCAGAACTCGTAGAGCGCAGCTTCATCGGCCGCCATCTGGGAGGGCCGCCGGCCTTCGCCGACCGCATCCGCGATGTCCTTGCGCAGCCCGGCCTTCAGGGCAATGGGATAGTGCGCGTTCCATTCGTATTGCTGCATCCATTCGCGCGCGGTCATCAGGATCACGAATTCACTAAGCCGGGGCGGCAACGCGCTCCTGAAACGAAGGTAGTCGCCCATCGCCCGTGTCCGCATCATCAGCTCCGGACTGCGAAGTAACGGGTGGAACGGGCCGGTGATGTCTCCACCCCGCGCGGTCTTGAACGCATCCACCGCTTCGCGCTGGGCTGGCGTCAACTGCGCCGCGGGAATCGGCGGCAGTCGATCGCCGGCGAGCGTCTCCATGCCGGTCTTGCGAATCACCGGCGCGGCCTGCGCGCTGGTCATGAAGGCGATGAACTGCTTCGCCGCCGCCGGTGCTTTCGGATGTGCGCCGGCCGTGAACGTGGTGTAGACCTGCACGTCCGGCGGCAGCGGGCCGGCGTACAGCGCCCCGGCCACATTGAGGATCTCGCTGATCTGCGTGAATCCAATCTGCGCCTTGCCTTCGGCCACGGCATGGGCCGCGCTGTCGGAATACACCGTTTTCGAATCCATGGCCTCGGTCAGGCCGAGCTTGGCGAAGAGGCCGCGCAGCACCGACGCCGTCGCACCCTGTTCAACATAGGTAATGGATTCTGCGGTCACCAGCGCGCCTCTGAGCGTATCGATCGAGTCCACGTAGGGCCTTGTGCCCTGCCGGTGAATCGCCATGCCGACGCCGGCACGGGCCATGTCGGTCCTTGACGCCTGATCGATTCGCCCGGACTTCGCCAGCGCGGCGACAGTGGGGGCGGTGGCTGCCAGGACATCGAACGCCTCGCCCTTCTCGATGCGCGTCCTCAGCGACGCCGAGCTGTCGAACACCAGCGTGAGCTGTTGTCCGGTAGTCTTCTCGTATTGAGGCGCCAGCTCCTCAATCAACGCCGTGGTGGCGTTGGAGCTGAAGATGGTGAGTGGCTGCGCGGCCGCGTTGGTTGCGGTCGCGAGGGACAACAGTGCAAGAAATGCGCGCATGGCCCGGTCATTCTATGGCAGTGCTTGCCTGTTTCAACCCACCCGAGACGATGCTACCGTCGTCGTCGATGGTGGATGGATCCCTCACCGAACGCGTCGAAGCGCTGGAAGTGTTCAGGGACGAGGTGCGCCTGGAGTGCCGTACGCTACGCGAGGGACTCCGGCAGGAAATCCGGGAAGGCGATGAGGAGACGCGCCGTCTGACTCGAGAGAGCGAGGGCGAGACACGTCGTCAGATGCACGAGATGAATGATGAAACGCGCCGACAGATGCGCGTGTTGCACGACGAGGTGGTCGACCGGATCAAGACTCCGGGGGAACAGTTGAATGGTGGTGCCCACCCGCCAAAGCCACGCCGGCGTCGATAGGACGCCTTATTCTACGCGGTAGTTCGGTGCTTCCTTCGTGATGGTCACGTCGTGCACGTGGCTCTCTCGGAATCCGGCGTTGGTGATGCGGATGATCTCCGCATCGCGCTGCAGATCGGGGATGGTCGGTGCGCCGCAATAGCCCATGCCGGCGCGCAGACCACCGATCAGCTGGTGCACGACCATCGACATGCTGCCCTTGTGCTGCACGCGGCCTTCAATGCCCTCCGGCACCAGCTTCTCCATGCTCGGCTTGCCGGCCGGGCTGGTGCCGCTCTCGAGCTCGAAGTCGTCCTGGAAGTAGCGATCGCGGCTGCCGCGGCGCATCGCGCCGATTGAGCCCATGCCGCGGTATTCCTTGAAGGTCCGGCCCTGATACAGGATCAACTCGCCAGGGCTTTCGTCCGTTCCGGCGAACAGATTGCCGGCCATCACGGCGCTGGCGCCAACCGCCAGCGCCTTGACGACATCGCCAGAGGTGCGGATGCCGCCGTCGGCGATCACCGGGATACCGCGCTTGGCCGCCGCGGCCGCGCAATCCGCGATCGACGAGATCATCGGCACGCCGATGCCGGCGACGATGCGGGTGGTGCAGATCGACCCGGCGCCAATGCCAACCTTCACGGCATCAACACCGATGCCGATCAGCGCTTCGGTCGCTTCCGCCGTCGCCACGTTGCCGGCAATCAAATCGAGCTCCGGAAACGCCTGGCGAATCTGCCTGACGAGGTCCATCACGCCCTGCGAGTGGCCGTGCGCCGTGTCCACCACGAGCACGTCGACGCCGGCGCTGACCAGGGCGGTGGCGCGTTCCAGCGTATCGCGGGCGATACCGACCGCCGCGCCGCAGCGCAGCCGGCCGAGCGCGTCCTTGCACGCGTTCGGATAGGTGATCGCCTTCTGGATGTCCTTGACGGTGATCAAGCCGCGGAGCTTGAACTCCTTGTCGACGACCAGCAGTTTCTCAACCTTGGCGCGATGCAGAATCTCGCGCGCGTCCTCGAGCGTGGTGCCGACCGGAACGGTGATCAGCCGCTCCTTGGTCATCACCTCGGAGACCTTGCGCGACGTGCTGGTCTCGAACCGCAGGTCCCGGTTGGTGAGAATGCCGACCAGGCGGCCGTCTTTGCTGCCGTCCTCGGTGATCGGCACGCCAGAAATGCGGTACTTCTGCATCAACTCCAGCGCCTCGCGAATCAACGCGTCGGGTCCGAGCGTGATCGGGTTGACGATCATGCCGCTTTCAGAACGCTTGACGCGATCGACCTCGAGCGCCTGGTCCTGGATCGGCAGGTTCTTGTGGATGATGCCCATGCCGCCTTGCTGTGCCATGGCGATGGCCATCTCGGACTCTGTCACGGTGTCCATCGCCGCGCTGAGCAACGGCACATTCAGCCTGATGCGCCCGGTCAGACGCGTGGTGACGTCGACCTGGGCGGGCAGGACCGTGGAATGGCGTGGGACGAGCAGGATGTCGTCGAACGTGAGCGCCGTTGGCAGCGTGGCGCCGATGGCTGTCTCTCGCATTTCCCTGGTCTGCGTCATCTGTGCTTTCTGCGCCCTGGTGCTAGTTGGTCTGCTCCGTCACTGCCCATGGCACTTCTTGAACTTCTTGCCGCTCCCGCACCAGCACGGGTCGTTGCGCCCGATCTTGGGTTCCTCGCGCTTCACGGTCTTGATCACATCATCGCCGCCGACGCGCGCCGGCTGGCGATCCTCGACCAGGTCGTCGATGCCGGCGGGCCTTGCCGCGGGCCGGTGCGCGAACACGCTCTGTGGCTGCTGCTGAGGGTTGTTGTAGCTGAGCGCCGCCGGCCGCTTCGGTGCCGGCCGTGCCGGGGCCGATACGCGTGCCTCGCTGTGGTCACGCTCGACGACCGGCCTCAGCCACCACAGGTACTTGACGATCTCTTCTTCAATGCGGCCGCGCATGTCCTGGAACAGCGCGAAGCTCTCCTTCTTGTACTCGACCAAAGGGTCGCGCTGGCCGTAGCCGCGTAGACCGATGCCTTCCTTCAGGTGATCGAGTGAGTAGAGGTGGTCCTTCCACTGCTGATCGACGATCTGCAGCATGATGTCGCGCTCGACGCGGGTCAGGATGTCGCGCGGGACGACCTTCTCCTTCTCCTCGTACTTCGCCTGCACCGCCGCCCATAGATGGTCGCGCAGTTGGTCGCTGCCCATTTCGTCAATGCCCTTCAGGGCGCTCTCGTCGAGGGCGAACGTCTGCGTCATTTCGCGCGCCAGCCCCGGCAGGTCCCACTCGTCATCGTCGGCGTCCTTGCCGATGAACTGCTCGACGCGGGCATCGAGCATCTCCTCGGCGGTTGCCATCACGTAGCCCCTGATGTCCGACGTCTCTTCCTCGCTCAGGTGGATCGTGCCCTCGAGGATCTCGCGGCGCAGCGTATAGACGCTCTCGCGCTGCTTGTTCATCACGTCGTCGTATTCGAGCAGGTGCTTGCGGACGGAGAAATTCTGCGCCTCGACCTGTTTCTGCGCGCGCTCGATGGCGCGGGTCACCATGCCGTGTTCGATCGGCACGCCTTCTTCCATGCCGAGCCGCTGCATCAGACCGGAGATGCGATCCGAACCGAAAATGCGCATCAGGTCGTCTTCGAGCGAGAGGAAGAAGCGCGACGAGCCCGGGTCGCCCTGGCGTCCGGCGCGGCCGCGCAGCTGGTTGTCGATGCGGCGCGCCTCGTGGCGCTCGGTGCCGATGATATGCAGGCCGCCGATGCTGACCACGTCATTGTGCTCGTCGTCCGTCTGGCGTGTGAAGTGACCGAAAATGCGGTCCCAGTCGGCCCGCTTGACGCGGTAGAACGAGTCGACGTGGAAGAAGTTCACGTGCTCGTCATCGTCGACGTATTTCTCTTCACCTTTCGCGACCTTTTCGGCCACGCCTTCGTTGAGGCTCTGTTGCCGCGCCATGTATTCGGGGTTGCCGCCCAGCAGGATGTCGGTGCCGCGGCCCGCCATGTTGGTGGCGATGGTGACGCCGGCCTTGCGGCCCGCCTGGGCGACAATCTCCGCTTCCTGCGCGTGGTACTTGGCGTTGAGCACAATGTGCTTCAGGCCCTTGCGCTTGAGCATGGTGGAGACGCGCTCCGACTTTTCAATCGACACCGTGCCCACCAGCACCGGACGCCCTGCCTGGTTAATCTTGATGATGTCGTCGACGATGGCGTTCCACTTTTCGCCCTCGGTTCGGTAAACCAGGTCGGGCTCCTCGATGCGCGCCAGCGGTTGGTTGGTCGGGATGGCGATGACGTCGAGCTTGTAGATCTTGGCGAATTCGGCGGCCTCGGTGACCGCCGTGCCGGTCATGCCGGCAAGCTTCTGGTATTTGCGGAAGTAGTTCTGGAAGGTGATGGTGGCGAGCGTCTGGTTCTCGCGCTCGATCTTGACGCCTTCCTTGGCCTCGACCGCCTGGTGCAGGCCGTCGCTCCAGCGCCGGCCCGGCATCAACCGGCCGGTGAATTCGTCCACGATGACGACCTGGCCGTCCTTGATCATGTACTGCACGTCGAGCTGGTAGTGGACGTGCGCGCGCAGCGCCTGCTGCACGTGGTGGAGCAGCGGCATGTTCGCGGGATCGTACAGCCCGCCGGGCTGCAGGCGATGCGCGAGCAGTTGCTCCGCCTTGGCCATGCCCGACTCGGTCAGCGTGGCAGTCTTGTTCTTTTCGTCGACGACGAAATCGCCCGAGGCTTCCAGGCGGTCGCGATCCTCGCCTTTGACCTGGCCCTGATGCACTTCACCGCGCTTCAGCTTCGGGATGACCTTGTCGACTTCGTAGTAGAGATCCGTCGATTCCTCGGCCGGTCCGGAAATGATCAACGGGGTGCGGGCTTCGTCGATCAGGATGCTGTCGACTTCGTCGACGATCGCGAAGTTGTGGCCGCGCTGCACCATCGACGCGACGTCGAACTTCATGTTGTCGCGCAGGTAGTCGAAGCCGAACTCGTTGTTGGTGCCGTAGGTGATGTCGCAGGCGTAGGCGACCTGGCGCTGCTGATCGTTGAGGTCGTGCTGAATCACGCCGACGCTCATGCCGAGGAAGCGGAAGATGCGCCCCATCCACTCGGAGTCGCGGCGGGCGAGGTAGTCATTCACGGTGACGATGTGAACACCCTTGCCTGCGAGCGCGTTGAGATACGCCGGCAGCGTGGCGACCAGCGTCTTGCCCTCGCCGGTTTTCATCTCGGCGAGCGTGCCGCTGTGGAGCACCATGCCGCCAATCATCTGCACGTCGTAGTGGCGCATGTGCAGCACGCGGCGTCCGGCTTCGCGGACCACGGCAAACGCTTCGGGCAGCAGATCGTCCAAGGCTTCGCCGTTGGCGAGCCGGGCGCGGAACTCGGCGGTCTTGCCCTTGAGCTGGTCGTCGCTGAGCCCTTTGATGGCGGGCTCGAAGGCGTTGATTCCGGCGACGCGCGGACGCAGCCGCTTCAGTTCGCGGTCGTTCTGCGTGCCGACGATCTTCGTGAGGAGTTGGCCAAACATTGAGCAGGACACCGTCAGCCGAGGCTGACAATCACATAAGTATACCTTGCGGGCGCCACGTCGACCGTGTGCGTCCGCGCGACCGGAGGGGGAACGGGAGGATTAGTCGCCGCGGGCGCGGCGCGGGCTGAGCAGCAACTGCAGCGGATTCAGAATCCGGCCGTTGGCGCGGACTTCGTAGTGCAGGTGCGCACCGGTGGTACGGCCGGTGGAGCCGACGAGGCCGATCAAGTCGCCGCGCTTGACGGTCTGTCCCTGTTTGACCTTGAACGCCGACAGATGGCCGTAGCGGGTTTCGAGTCCGAAGCCGTGATCGACGATGACGAGATTGCCGTAGTTGCCGGCCGCCGCCGCGCCGGTGACCGTGCCGTCGGCCGTCGCGTAGACCGGAGCGCCGCGGTCGGCGGAAATGTCGAGGCCGGGATGAAAGTCGCGTTCGCCGGTGAGCGGGTCGGGGCGGTTGCCGATGCTCGACGACAACCATCCGTGCGTTGGCCAAATCGAGGGCGTGGCTGCCGCGAGCTGGTTGCGCTTGTCGACGTCGCTCCGAACCGACTGCAGGCGATCCTCGAGGCCGGCCAGCAAATCCTTCAGCAGACCAAAAGTGCCTTCCGGAGAACTCAGCCCGGGTGTGATCAGCGACAGCGCGGTGTTGGCCGTCGGGCCGCCCATCGCCCGGCCCTTCACGACGGCCGGGAGCCTGTCCATGGAATTCTGCAGCGACGGATCGAGTGCGGCCTTGGCATCAAGCTCCGACATGGCGGCTTGCAGCGCCATGATCTGGCCGGCCAGCTGCTCGGTTGCCGCGCGATAGTTGGCGTTCTCAAGTTCCAGCGTGGCGTGTGAACTGTACAACGTTCTTACGTCGAACCGCGCTTTGAGGGCAGCGCCCGTACCGATGAGGATCGGGAGCGCTATGACGGTGGCCGCCACGGCGACCACCGGCTTCACGCTGATGGTGAAGCGGCGGACCACACCAGTGGTTCGGTCGGCCAGCACGACGGTGTAGCGCTTGGATGCCTTCAAGGAAGCTCTAAAGGCTAGCACGCGGCCGGGATCTCGCCAAACCCAAAAGTGTCGAGGTGTGCAGATGTTCGCCTTATGATCGCCGGTATTACAGAAGAATTACGAATCGCGGCCCCAGCTGGCCATATTGATTCGTTGCACCGAAATCCGGCGCGGCTGGGATGTCGCTGATCATGATGCGGTCTCCACGAATCGATACTGCAGGGCTTCTCCCAGATGTTCGGTGGTCACCGCGTCGGCGTGGGCCAGGTCGGCAATCGTGCGCGCGACGCGGATGACGCGGTGAAATGCGCGCGCGGAGAGATGCAGGCGATCGGCTGAGCGTTCGAGTAGCCGGCGGCCCGCCTGATCCAGTGGCGCCACCTTCTTCAGTTCCGGACCGGTGAGCGTCGCGTTGACGCGGGCGCAGATCGAGCGCGCGGATTGGCGCTCGCGTGCCGCGAGGACCCGAGCCCGCACCGCTGCCGACGGCTCGCCAGCCGTGCCTTCCGTCATCTCGGTGATCGGGACCGCTTCCACTTCGACGACGAGATCCAGTCGATCGCGGAGCGGCCCCGACAAGCGATTGTGATAGCGCGCGACCTCTTGAGGCGTACATCGACAGGCGCGCCGCTTGTCCCCAAAGAATCCACACTTGCAGGGGTTCATCGCCGCGACGAGCACGAAGCGGGCCGGGAAGGCCACCGAGCGTAACGCACGAGACACGGTGATCCGGCCTTCTTCGATCGGCTGCCGCAGCGCTTCGAGCACGCGCCGGTCGAATTCCGGCATCTCATCGAGGAAGAGCACCCCGTGATGCGCCAGGCTCACTTCACCCGGCCGCGGCGTGCTGCCGCCTCCGACGAGGGCGACATCCGAGATGGTGTGGTGCGGCGCGCGGAACGGTCGCTCGGTGAGCAGGCCGACACCCGGCCTGAGCTGGCCGGCCACCGAATGAATCGTCGTGGCCTCGATCGATTCTTCGAACGACAACGGCGGCAGAATGCCTGCGAGGCGCCGCGCCAGCATGGTCTTGCCGGCGCCAGGCGGTCCAATCATCAGCAGGTTATGCCCGCCCGCGGCGGCCACTTCCAGCGCCCGGCGCGCGAAGGCCTGGCCGTGCAGGTCCGCCAGGTCGACGTGCGAGGATGCCGGGGCGTCGGGCCGCAAGAGTGCACGATGATCAGGCGAAGCGATGCAGGGCCACTCGTCGTCACGCTGATTCAGCCGCTCGATCGCTTCTGTGAGGGTCTTGACCGGCAGCAGCCGTAAGCCCGTGACAACGGCGGCTTCGGCGAGGTTGTCGTGGGGCAGCAGCAGCGCCCGGGCGCCGTTGCGTCGGGCCTCGGCGGCAATCGGCAGCACGCCGCGCGCGGGTTGAATCGATCCGTCGAGCGACAGTTCGCCGACATGCACGATGCCCGTGAAGTCCGCGCGCGTGACGATGCCCCAGGCACGGAGCAGGCCGATGGCGATCGGCAGATCGAAGGCGGGGCCGGCCTTGCGCACGTCGCCGGGCGCCAGGTTGATGGTGATCCGCGCCACCGGGAACTCGAACCCGGAGTTCAGCACGGCCGCCCGCACGCGGTCGCGGCTCTCCTTGATGCTCACGTCGGGGAGGCCCACCAGCTGAAAGTGCGGGAAGCCGCGGCTCACGTCGATCTCGACGTGCACCCGGTAGGCCTCCACGCCAATGACGGTCGCGCTTTCAATCGTTGCCAGCATGAGCAGGCCGGTGCAATCGGGCTGCCCGGAGGCTTCAGGCAGATTCTGGCCGGTTCGATACAAAGGGGTTGGCGCGCCTCGCAGATTCTGCGCGCCGCCGATGCGATTGGACGCGCAGTTTCTGCGACTGCCGCAGGTCGATGAGCTCGGCCGGCAAACGCAGGCGCCGCACGACTTCATGAAGCAGCGGCGGCAGGATCTCGAAGCGGCTCCGTTCGGAGATCGCCGAGTTGCACACATCGCACGCCGAGGCGGCGCAGCTGCGCGACAAGCTCTCGGCCGATCGCACGTCGCTCGGCAAACGCGCCACAGCGCTGCTCAGCCGCACCCTGGAGCTCGAATCCAAGATGGAGGCGGTGCTCAGCAAGATGGCCGCTGTCGACGACGGCACCAGGGCGGCGACCCGCCCGGGCGAGCTGGCGGCCGAAGTCGAGAGCATTTACAAGACAGCAGCCGCAGCAAGGCCGACCTGCAGTTCGTGACCAATCACCCTTCCGAGGTCGCCGATCTGCGGGCCAAGATGGAAGACCTGCTCGGCCGCGTCAATGACACCGACGTCAAGATTGCGGCCATCGACGCACGCCAACGCCATTGCCAAGCTGCTCGACGACATCAACATCAACCTCGAGATGGTGGGCGAGCGGCGGGCGGTGGTCGATCACGTGGGCGAGAAGATCGCCCGGCTCGACTTCATGGTGCAGGAGGCGCAGAACACGTTGCGCGCGCTGCAGCGGGAGCGGGAAGTGGCCGAGCGCATCGAACAGGGCATCAAGTCGCTGCGCGCCAGCAGCGGCGGCGGCAAGATCGCCAGTGCGTGAAAAGTAGCCAGCAGCCAGAAAGCAGTCGCCAGTGGCTACCGGCTGCCGGCTACTGATTGGCGGAGCGCGGCGACTGGATCAGCAGCCGCGTCCCGATCTTCAGGGTGGTCGTCGTCAGCTTGTTCCAGTCGGTCAACTGCGCGATGGTCGTGCCGGTCTTCCGCGCAATCGCCGAGAGCGTGTCGCCACGCCTGACCTGATACGTGCGCCGGGCCGCCGGCGCCTGGTCGACCGCCGTCGTGTCCTTCAAGAGGTCTGTGGCAATCGCCTCGGCCGTGTTCTCCAACTCGCCGGCCGTCGCGCGCGCCAGCAGGGCGGCGGACGGCATGCGGGGAATGATCAACCTGGTTCCGGCGGTCACTCGTGACGTCACCTTCAAGTAGTTGGCTTCGGCCAGGTCGGCGCGGCTGACCCGCAGCTTGCGCGCGATCGTGGTCAGGGTCTCGCCGCGCTTGACGGTATGCGTCTGCATGGCGTTGAGCTGCGATGGGCCGGCAGCGGCCAGGCCTTCACGGACCTTGTCGCCGGTGCCGAGCGGCACCTTGATGGTGTATTCGCCGGCCTTGATCGGCGTGGTCCAGCGGCGGAACTCGGGATTGAGCGTCTGGATGTCGTCCATCGGCACGCTGGCCCACTCGGCGACGCGGCGCAGGTCGAGCGCCGGTGGCACGACCACGGTCTCCGTGGCCGGTGCGGTCATCGGCACGATATCGAAGCCGTACTGGTCCGGGTTCTTCGCGATGATGATGGCCGCCAGGATCATCGGCACGTATTCGCGGGTTTCGCGAGGCAAGTACCGCGTCGTCGCCGTCAACGACCAGAAATCGTTCTTCCGGCTCCGCGTCATAGCCCGCTTGACGCGTCCGTGCCCACCGTTGTACGACGCCATGGCGAGGTGCCACTCTTCGAACATGCCGTGCAGCGTCTTCAGGTACCGCGCGGCGGCCTGCGTGGCCTTCACCGGATCGGCCCGCTCATCGACGTACCAATCCGCCGTCAAGCCGTTTTCGAGCGCGGTGCCGCGCATGAACTGCCACACGCCGCGAGCCTTGGCCCTCGAGAGCGCGGTTGGCTTGAAGGCGCTCTCGATCAGCGGGATGTAGGCCAGATCCAGCGGCAGGCCTTCGGCGCGGAAGGTGGCCTGAATCATCGGCAGATACTGCGCGCCCCGCGACAGACCCTCGGCCAGGAATTCACGCAGGCGCCCCTGAAAGAGCTCCACGTATCGCAGCACGCGATCGTTGGTTGGGATCGGAATGTCGTGCGCCGTGGCTTCGAGGTCGGCCTGGACGGTCTCGGCCGTCGCCAGCTTGGGGGTCGTTGATTCAATCGTCTCGATCGCCAGCAGCGCGTCGATGGCCGCAGGCTCGGACCTGGTCTCCGAGAATCCGTCGCCGGTCCTCAGGGCCGCCTGTTCGAGGACGCTGATTCGATCGACCAGCCGCTCGAAGTGCTCGCGCAGCCGAGCGTTCCCCCGCGCGCCGTCTGTCGATTTGAGCAGCGTATCGAGCGATCGATCGAACTCGGTCTTTGCGCGCTCGAGATGGCCGAGCGCCAATTCATGCTGACCCGCCTCGAAGTGGCGGTCCGACGTGGCAATCAGGATGGCAACGGGGTCGGGAGCAGGTTCAGGAACTGGTGCAGGTGCTGCAACTGGTGCGGGTGTCTGCGGGACGATCGTGACCGCTTGGGTCGCCGGACGCGACACGCATCCCGCAATCGCGACGGCGGTAATCGCCGGCAGAAGGTGGAGGTAGATCTTGCTGGGCATTTATACCTATGGGTCCAGGTTGTCTTTGCGCCGGCCAAGAAACCGCAGGCAGGGTAGCACGCCGTCGTTTTCGTGGTCAACCTGTTATGGCTCAGGTGTTTACGGCTGCAGCCAGCCCGCGTATTCGAAGACCTTTGCTGCGTCTCCGGCGTCTCGCGCGGCCGGGGTCACGATCGTTTTCTCGCCGATGAGCAGTTTTCGGCCGTCTTTCACGGCCAGGCGCACGTCTTCTTCACAGACGAATTTCTCTGGCTGGGCGGATTCGGCTGGTGCGGCTGGTCGGGCCGGAGACGCCGGCGCCAGTCCGCGGGTCGACAAGAACTGGTCGATTCGGTGCGTAAGGCTATCCGCCGTGATGCCATCCGGCTGGGGTTTCACCGGAGCCTTTGGCAGCGCCACAGCCACCGGAAGCGTTGGGTCTGCCAGTTCAAACGATGCCTTTGGAACGTTGGGACGCTCCGGGACCCGTGGAACCGGCCGTATCTCGTAGGCCACCCGCTTGATGTTGAGCAAGTGCTTTGGCGAGATGTTGTCGGACGTGATGTTGCCGCCAAAGCCGCCGCATCCCAGGGTCATGGCCGGCTCCAGTCCGGTCGTGAATCCGATGGCGCCGAGTGTGCTCGGCGTGTTGACGCAAATGCGGTACGCCGGCTTGTGGAGGCCGAACTCCAGGATCACCGCGTCGTTCTGCGAGTGAATCGACATGGTGTGGCCCATGCCCCCGTAGCGGAGAATCTGCTTGCAGCGCTCGCAGCCTTCGCGCCAGTCCTTGACGACGTAATACGAGAGCACCGGGCAGAGCTTTTCGATCGACAGCGGAAAGTCGCGTCCCACGCCGTTCAGCTCGGCGATCAGCGCACGCGTGCCCGGTGGAACGGTCATGCCGATCTGCGTGGCGATGTAGGCAGCCGATTTGCCGACCAGGGCCGGGTTCGGCAGCCGTTGCGGCGTCACCAGGTGCTTCGCCAGCGTGTCCGCCTCGGTGGCAGAGAGGAAGTAGCCGCCCTGATCGATGAACTGCCGGCGGGCGTCGGCATCGATGGCCTGGTCGACGACGACCGAGTTCGGCGCCGAACACAGCACGCCGTTATCGAAGGACTTGCCGATCAGGATGTCGTTTGCGGCCTTGCGGACGTCGGCGCTGGACTCGATGTAGCACGGCGCGTTACCCGGGCCGACGCCATAGGCCGGCTTCCCGGCACTGTAGGCGGCGCGCACGAGGCCCATGCCGCCGGTGGCGAGGATCACCGACACTTCGCGCGCCTTCATCAGCTCCTGGGTGCCTTCGAGCGTCACGGTGGTCATCCAACCGATCGCGCCATCCGGCAAACCGGCGGTGCGGCCGGCCTCGTACATGATGTCGGCGGTGCGCATGATGCACCGCGCCGCTGACGGGTGCGGCGTCATCACGACCGCGCAGCGCGACTTGATCGAGATGAGAATCTTGTAGATTGCGGTCGATGTCGGGTTGGTGGACGGAATGATCGCCGCGACCACGCCGAAGGGCTCGGCGATTTCGATGATCTTGCGATCCTCGATGCGGTTGATCACGCCGACCGTCTTCATCGGCCGAATGAATTCGTAGACCTGCTTCGACCCGAACAGGTTTTTCTGGATCTTGTCGGACACCACGCCGAAGCCGGTCTCCTCGACGGCAAGCCGCGCCAGCGCTTCTGCGTGCGGTGTGACGGCGGCGGCCATGGCATCGACGATCGCGTCAACCTGCGCCTGCGAGAATTCGGCCAGCAGCGCCTGCGCCGCCTTGGCCCGTCGAGCCAGGAGGCGCGCCTCGGCAATCGAGGCGAGGTCTTTGTCGGATTGCGGGGAGGTGGCGGCTAGGTTGGCCAACTCAGGGCCTCCCGCCTACGCGAAGGCTGCGGCAGCCATACATCACGCCTTGGGAAGAATCCGTTCCACTTCGGCGTGCGGTCGAGGGATGACGTGCACCGAGACGAGCTCGCCCACTCGCCGGGCGGCCGCGGCGCCGGCGTCGGTGGACGCCTTCACGGCGCCCACGTCGCCGCGCACCAGCACGGTCACCAATCCGGCCCCGATGTACTCGGTGCCGACCAGCAGCACATTTGCGGCCTTGACCATGGCATCAGCCGCCTCTACCGAGCCGATGAAGCCCTTCGTCTCAACCATGCCTAACGCGTCGCGCACTGTGTCCATGGGCGGTCTGCATGATATTCTTGTTCGTCACCCTATGCAACGGAGAGTGATTTCGAGAGGATTTGTGGCGGCCTGTGCACTGGCGGGCCTGACCGTGACACTGGCCGGCTGTGGCGAGGCGGAAGACACCACGCCTCCCGTCGCGTCCATGCAGGTAACGCTGTCGCGCCCGAAGGTCGCGCTCGGCAGCCCCGTCGATGTCACCTACCGGTTCCAGCTCGATCAAAGCGCGCCCAACCTCGGCCAGCGCAAGGTGTTCGTGCACTTCCTGGATGCCGATGAAGAGATGATGTGGAACGACGATCACGACCCCCCCAAGCCCACAGCCGACTGGAAGCCGGGCGAAGTCGTCGAATACACCCGGCCGATGTTCATTCCGATTTATCCGTACGTCGGCGCGGCCAAGGTCGCGGCGGGGATGTATGCGCCCTCTACCAACGAGCGCGTCAAGTTCTCCAACGAAGACCGCGGCGATCGCTCGTACAAGGTCGTGGACTTCGAGCTCCTGCCGCAGACGGAGAACATCTTCGTGATTTTCAAGGACGGCTGGCACCCGGCGGAAGTCGTGACCGAGAACTCCTCCCGCACCGAATGGCAGTGGACCAAGAAAGATGCCACCATCGCGTTCCGCAATCCCAGACGCGACGTGACATTGGTCGTGCAGGCGGACAATCCGGCCACGGGCCCGAGCGCCGCTCAGCAGGTAGCCGTCATGTCGGGTGAGCAGGTGCTCGCCACGATTCCCCTGAGCGCGAGCATCGGCAATCCGCCCGTGCTGAAGTATCCGATCACGGCGGCGCAGCTGGGCACCGCGGACATGGTGGAGCTGAAGTTCACCGTGGACAAGTCCTTCGTGCCCGCGCTCGATCAGTCGATGAAGAGCGGCGATCCCCGCGAGCTGGGTGCCCGCTTCTTCCACGTATTCATTCAATAGCCATGCGGACCAGCACTCTCGCGTTCGCGTGCGCCGCCCTCGTGGTGGCCGCCTCCGACGCGAGGGCCGACATCGTCGTCTTCAAGAACGGCCGTACGATGTCGGTGAAATCGTACGTGGTTCACGGTGAGAACGCGGTGGTGCGGATGCGGGAGGGCGGGGAGGTGACCTTCCCGGCGTCGATCATCGTGAGAGTCGATCCCGACGAAGTGCCGTATCCCGAGCCGGCGTCCGTGCCGGCTCCGCAAGCCGATGGTGCCGAGGGCGAGTCAGCGCGACGCATCCCGCTCCCGGATACCGGCTTGCGGATTTCCGATGCCGCGCTGGCGGCGCGTCCGTTTGCCGCGCTCATCTCATCGGTTGCCGCCGCTCACCACATGGACGTGCGGCTCGTGCACGCCGTGATCGAGCAGGAGTCAAACTACCAGCCGCGCGCCCGTTCGAAGAAGGGTGCGAAGGGCCTGATGCAGCTCATGCCGGCGACCGCACGTCACTACGGCGTCAGCAACTCGTACGATCCGAAGTCGAATCTTGAGGCCGGCATCCGGCACCTGAAATATCTGATGAGCCGGCTCGACCTTCCCACGGCCCTGGCCGCCTACAACGCTGGAGCGGGCACCATCAAGCGCTACGGGGGCCTGCCGCCGTACCCCGAGACCCAGAACTACGTCCGGAGCATCCTCCGCAAGGTCGGCTCGGTCTCCGCCAACTAGCGCCGGCCGGCGGGCGTCCAAAGGGAACTGAAAAGTGAGAAGTGAGAGGGCAGAAGGACTTCTTCTCACCCCTCACCCCTCACTTCCCACTTCTGCCGGCCAAATCGTATAATCCCCTGTGAGTCAATCTTTTAGGGATGGAGTTCCGCTGCCGCCTCGGCACCACGTCGGGTGAGGTCATCGAGGGCAATTACGTCGCCCAAAGCGAAGCCGCCCTTCGGCGCGAGCTGGAGGACAAGGGCCTGCACGTCCTGTCACTCAAGCCGCGGCTCGGGCTCGCCTGGGTGAGCGTCGGCGGCCAGCGCCGCAAGGTCAGCCGCCACGAGTTTCTCGTCTTCAACCAGGAGTTGGCGACGCTGCTCAAAGCGGGCATGCTGCTGGTCCAGTCCCTGGACATTCTCCGGTCCCGGCTGAGCAACCCGGTCTTCAAATCGGTGTTGGACGACGTGCACGAAAAGGTGCGCAGCGGCACGGCGCTGTCCGACGCCTTCAGCGCGCACAACGACCTGTTTCCCAGCGTCTATACCGCCTCGCTGATGGCCGGCGAGCGGTCGGGCAACCTCGACGCCGTGCTGCGCCGCTTCGTCGCCTATTCCAAGACGATCGACACCGTTCGCTCCAAGACCATCTCCGCGATGATCTACCCGGTCATTCTGGTGCTGCTGTCGGTCGTCCTGGTCAGCATCATCGTGATCAAGGTCGTACCGACCTTCGCCGATTTCTACAGCAGTTTCGGCTCCCAATTACCACTGTCGACGCGGATCATCGTCGCGATTTCGGACGTGGTCCGCGCGAACTTCTACCTCATCCTCGGCGCGATCGGGGCCGGGCTGGTCGGCGGCTATGTCTGGCGCAAGCAGCCGGGCCGCGGCGCGCAGTTCGATCGCCTGGTGCTGCGGCTGCCGGTGATCGGCGCGAGCGTGCACAAGTTCACGACGTCGCAGATGGCACGCACGCTGGCCACCTTGCTCGGCGGCGGCATTCCGCTGGTGAATGCGCTGGAGATCGCGGCCCGCTCCACCGGCAACCGTTACATGGGGCAGGAGCTGGAGATTGTCGCGGTGCGCGTGCGCGAGGGCCAGGGCTTTGCCAGCACGCTGCTCGAGCGCAAGACCGTGCCCGACGTCGCCATCAAGATGATTGAAGTCGGCGAGTCCACGGGCGGGCTGACGGAAATGCTCAACAGCCTGGCGGATTTCTACGACGAGGAAATTGACACCGAGGTGGCGCGCTTCGTGGCGCTGATCGAGCCGGCGATGCTGGTCTTCATGGGCGTGGTGATTGCCGGCATCGTGCTGGCGCTGTATCTGCCGTTGTTCCAACTGACCGCGGTGATTGGAAATCAGTGATGAACGTGACACCTGAGGGCACGCTCGACCCCGACGCCCTGATCGAAGAGCCGTCCGAGGTCACGGCAGAACAGCGCAGCGCCGAGGAAGCGGCGGCCCGTCGGCTCGCCGAACGCTACCGGCTCGACTTCCTCGACATGCACGAGTTCCGGATCGACCAGGAATTGTTCCGGACGATCCCCGCCGACTTGATGCTGCGTTACGGCTTCGTACCGTACCGCCGTGACGGCGACTCGCTGGTGATCGTCGTGTCGGATCCCACCGACCTGCCGATGATCGACGAGCTGTCGGTGGTGCTCGGGACGCGCGTCACGGTGGTGGTCGGGGTCCGCTCGGCGATCGAGGGGATGCTGAAGAAGAGCGAAAGCTCGCAGCGCGTCCTCGACGAAGCCACCGAAGAATTCCAGATCCAGGTCCTCAAGGAAGAGGAAGTCAGCGACGACAACCTCACGGTCGAGAAGCTGACCGGCGACAGCAGCCCGATCATTCGGCTGGTCGACTCGACGATCTACACCGCGATCCAGCGGCGGGCCAGCGATATTCACATCGAGACGCAGGACGACGCGGTGTATGTGAAGTATCGCATTGACGGCGTGCTGCAGCCGGCGATGCGGCCGATCGCTAAGCGATTCCACAGTTCGATCCTGTCGCGCATCAAGGTCATGGCGGAGCTCGACATCGCCGAAAAGCGTGTCCCGCAGGATGGCCGCTTCCGGCTGCGGGTCCCGGGTAAGACCATCGACTTCCGCGTGTCGGTGATGCCGAGCGTGCACGGCGAGGACGCCGTCATCCGTATTCTCGACAAACAGTCGATGAGCGAGCAGTTCACCGAACTGCGCCTCGACATCCTTGGGTTCCCGGCGGAGGAGCTGAAGCGGTTTCGCAAGTACATCCGCGAGCCCTATGGCATGGTGCTGGTGACGGGGCCGACCGGCAGCGGCAAGACCACCACGCTTTACGGCGCGCTTGCCGAGATCCAGACCGTCGAAGACAAGATCATCACGATCGAGGATCCGGTTGAGTACCAGCTCAAGGGCGTCACGCAGATTCCCATCAACGAGAAGAAGGGGCTGACCTTCGCGCGCGGGCTGCGGTCCATTCTGCGTCACGACCCAGACAAGGTCATGGTCGGCGAGATCCGCGACCCGGAAACGGCCCAGATTGCCATTCAATCGGCACTGACCGGGCATCTGGTGTTCACCACCGTCCACGCCAACAACGTGTTCGACGTGCTTGGCCGATTCCTCAACATGGGCGTGGAGCCGTATCAGTTCATTTCCGCGCTCAACTGCGTGCTGGCGCAGCGCCTGGTGCGCAAGATCTGTGAGGCCTGCAAGCGGCCGGCGGCCGTGGACCCGGCGATGCTGGCCGAAGCGGCGATCGAGCCGGCGATGCTGATCGGCAAGACGCTGTACGAAGGCGCCGGGTGCATGGAGTGCGGCGGCACCGGCTTCAAGGGCCGCATGGCGATCTGCGAACTGCTCGACCTCACCGACCACATTCGCGAGATCATCCTGGACAAGCGGCCGATCTCGGAAGTCAAGCGAGCCGCCAGGGAGCAGGGCATGCGGCTGTTGCGGGAGTCTGCCGTCGAGCGGGTGCTCGACGGCCTCACCACCCTTCGCGAGATCAACAAGGTGACGTTCGTCGAATGATGCTCAGCCAGTGGTTGACGACACCGGCGCCGGACGTCGCCGTCGAGATAGACCACACCCACGTGGCGGCCGCGCGGTTGTCGTGGCGCGGGTCGCAGGCGGTGATCGCGGGACACGCCAGCGAGCCGCTGCCCAACGGCCTGGTGACTCCCGGCCTGGGCGAGCTCAACATCGGCGATGTCCCCGCGGTGGCCAAGGCCATCACCCGCACGCTCTCGCAACTCGGCGGCCAACGGCCGTCACGCGTGTCGCTGGTGGTGCCCGACACGGTGGCGAGAGTGACGCTGCTGCCGCTGGAGAACGTACCGGCGCGGCCTGCCGACCTGCAGGAGATCGTGCGGTGGCAGGTTCGCAAGACCGCGCCCTTTCCGATCGAGCAGGCCGCCGTCAGTGTTTCGCCGGGCGCACGCGGCGCCGACGGTGGCGCCGAATACGTCGTTGCCCTGGCGCGCACCGACGTGATTCATCAGTACGAGCAGGCCTGCCTGATGGCCGGTGCGCACGCCGGCCTCGTGGAACTGTCGACGTTCGGCGTCATCAACGGCGTGATGGCCGGTGCTGCGCCCACGGGGGACTGGCTGCTGGTGCACGTCACCGACACCTACTTGACCATGGCGGTGATTCGCGGTCGCGAGATGTTGTTCTTCAGGAACCGCGGGCTCCAGGAGGGCGCGCCGGCCGATATGGTGCACCAGACGGCGATGTACTACGAGGATCGTCTCCACGGGTTCGGGTTCTCGCAGGTGCTGATTGCCGGTGCGGCGCGGCTGCCCGGCGGGGCGGAGCAGGTGCGACGCGGCCTCGAGGATCGGTTGCGATCGAGCGTGGCCGCAATCGATCCGCGAAGCGCGGCCGCACTAACGGATCGCATCGGCGCGTCGCCCGAGCTGCTTGACGAGCTGGCGCCGCTGGTCGGACTGCTGCTGCGGGATCGGAAGGCGGCGTGACATGCTGAGGGGCGAAGGCCGCGCGCGCACGTCGTCACACCTGCCACGTGTTCCGCCCCGCGGAGCGGGGCAGGGCGATACTGCCCGCGCGAGCCGTCGTGTTCGGCTCATGGCGGAGGCCCGCTAGTGCTGCGCAACAACCTGTCAACCCGGCCGTTCTACAACGATCGCGCCGTCCGCGCGGGACTGATGAGCCTCACCGCGCTCACGCTTGGCCTGATGCTGTTCAATGCCTACGAGGTCCTGCGGCTGCGCGCCCAGGACAGCGCGGCGCGCCAGATGATTGCCGAAAATGACGCGCAGGCGCGCCAGCTGCGCGAGCAGGCACAGACGATCGGACGTTCGATTGACCAGGCCCGCCTCACCGCCGTGCAACTGGCGGCCGGAGAGGCCAATGCGTTGATCGATCGGCGCACCTTTTCGTGGACCGAACTGCTCAACCAGTTCCAGGCGACGCTGCCCCCTGACGTTCGCATCGCCGGCGTGGCGCCGGGCGCGTCGGAAGGGCGCATGCAGGTGCAGATTTCGGTGCTGTCGCGACGGATCGAAGATCTCGAAGAGTTCATGGATGCGCTCGCCAAGACCGGTGTGTTTTCCAGCGTCCTGTCGCGCTCCGACCGTCCGGAGGACGGCACCCTGCGGTCCGAGCTGGAAGCCTTCTACTCGCCCACGGCTCCGCCATCGCCGGAGGCGTCGGCGGGACAGGCTGTTCCGCCCGCGCCGGCGTCTGAAGCAGGGAAGAGACCAGCGGTCCCCCAGGGTCCGTCGGGCAACACGACACCGGAGGCGCCGCGATGAGGGCGCTCTTTACGTTCGGCGCCGATGTGCCGATGCAGCGGGTCATCGCCGAACACCGGCGATGGTTGATCCCGGCCGGCATGCTGCTGGCGCTCAACGTCGTGGTGCTGGTGGTGGTGGTGCTGCCGCTGCGGCAGTCGGTGCAGGCCGGTGCCTCGCGGGCCGACGCGTCAACCGCGGCCCTGAATGAGGCGCGGGCGGAGTTGCGGCGGGCCGAGGCCACCCGCGACGGCCAGTCGCAGGCCGGGAAGGATCTCGATCGCTTTTATGCCGAGGTGCTGCCGAAGGATTTCGTGACCGCGCGACGCGTGCTGCACATCAAGCTACAGCAGCTGGCGCGGACGCATGACGTCACGTTCATCAGCGGTGCCGCGACCGACGAAGTCGTGAAGGATTCGACGCTCAAGCGGCTGCACGTCAACTACGCGCTGAGCGGCGACTGGGACGACATCCGGCAGTTCATTTACGAGATTGAGACCGGATCGGATTTCGTGGTGATCGACAACATGCAGCTGGCGGAAGGCGAAGTGAACGGGCCGCTGTCCTTGACCGTCGATTTGTCGACGTATTACCGGGCTGGGAATGCGCCTTAACACCAGGCCAATGGCGCTCGGGGCCGCGACGGTCGGGGTGCTGGTGGTGGCCGCGTACACATTCTGGCCGTCGTCACCAGCCCCGGCGCCGGCAGACCAGACCGCGCGGGCGCGAGCACGCCGGGACGCCACCGCATCGCCGGCGCCATTGCCGGTGGCGGTCAACCTGACAGCGTTGACCGACCAGCGCGACGAGCCTGGGGAAGGGGCGAGAAATCCGTTCCGCTTCCAGCCGAAAGTGGCACCGGCGCCGCCACGGCCGGTGGTCATCGCGCCGCCGCCCACGGAAGCGCCGCGCCCGGCGCCCCCGCCTGGACCGCCGCCGCTGCCGCCGATCCCGCTCAAGTTCCTGGGGATGGTCGAGCGCGCCAACGGCGTGAAATGGGCGGTGCTGAGCGACGGCAAGTCGGGGCCGTTTTACGGCAAGGACGGCGATATCATCGACGGGCGTTTCCTGATCGTGAAAATCGGGAACGAGTCGATTGAAATGACGTACGCGGATGGTCGGGGACGACAGGTGATCAGGCTCACCGGTCAGTGAACAAGGATCAGATGATCAGTCGCGTGGTGAGAATGGTGCTGGGTGTCGTGCTGGCGGCGGCGCTGACCGCCGGGTGCGCGACCGGCCGCGCGTTTGCGCGTGGCGAGGCGGCCGGCAAGGCCGGCGATTGGGACGCGGCCGTCGGGTTCTACCGCCAGGCGCTGCAGTCCGACCCCGACCGGCCGGACTACAAGATCGCGCTCGAGCGAGCCATGCTCGCCGCGGCGGGGATGTACTCCGAACGCGGCCGCCAGCTCGAAGCCGCCGGGCAACTCGAAGAAGCGCTGCGGGCGTATCGCAAGGCCCAGGAATTCGAGCCGGCCAATCGCCAGTTGAGCAGCCGGGCCGCGCAGCTGGAGCGCACGCTGCGCGATCGCATCGAGGCCTTGCAGCCGCGGCCCGAAATTGATCGCCTCCGCCAGCAGGCGCGCCGGGCGTCGGCCGAGCCGATCCTGAGTCCTTCCAATCCGGAGCCGCTGATCTTCAACTTCGCCAACACCAGCATCCGCGACATCCTGACGTTCGTCGGCAACTGGAGCGGCATCAACGTCACGTTCGACCGCGACTTCCAGGACCGTTCGATCACGCTCAAGCTCGAAGGCGTGTCGCTCGAAGAGGGCTTGCAGCAGATCATGCTGTCGAACCAGTTGTTCTATCGCGTGCTGAGCGATCGCACCATCATCGTCGCCACGGACAACAACCAGAAGCGCCTGCAGTACGAGGCGCAGGTCATCCGCACGTTCTTCGTGTCGCACGCCGACGCCACCGAGCTGAGCCAGCTGCTGATCGCGATGGTGCGCGTGGCCGGCATGGCGATTCAGCCGCAGATTCAGCCGAACAAGACCGCCAATACCATCACGGTTCGTGCCACCGCGCCTGCCGTCGAGGTCGTGGAACGGATCATCGAGGCCAACGACAAACCGCGCGCCGAGGTGATGGTCGACGTCCAGATTCTGGAAGTCAGCCGCGAACGCGCCAAGGCCTATGGACTGGAACTCACCGCCTACTCGGCTGGCCTGGTGTTTTCGCCCGAGGCGGCGCCCGCCGCCGACGGCACCACCAAGCCGTTCAACCTCAACACCATTTCGCAGGGCGTCAGCACCGCGGATTTCTATTTGTCGGTGCCGTCAGCGGTCGTGAAATTCCTCGAGAGCGACTCGCAGACCAAGGTGCTCGCCAAGCCGAACCTGCGCGGCGTGGAGGGCCAGAAGCTGTCGCTGAACCTCGGTGAAGATGTGCCGGTGCCGAGTACGACGTTTACGCCGCTGGCCGGCTCGGGGCCGGGCACCAGTCCGCTGACGTCCTACGGCTATCGCACCATTGGCATCATCGTCGAGATGACGCCGCGCGTGACCTACGACGGCGACGTGATCCTCGAGATTACGCTCGAGAACAGCGCGCGCGGCCAGGACACGAACATCGCCGGCCAGAACCTGCCGTCGTTCTTCTCGCGCAAGGTGCAGACGAAGCTGCGCCTGCGGGATGGCGAGTCGAATCTGCTCGCCGGCCTGCTGCGTGAAGACGAGCGCCGGTCGCTGACCGGCTTCCCCGGCATCATGCGGCTGCCGATCGTCCGCCAGTTGTTCTCGAACAACGACTCCACGATTCGTCAGACCGACATCGTGATGCTGCTCACGCCACGCATCATTCGGACGCACGATCTCAGCACGCAGGATCTCAGCCCGATCTACATCGGCACCCAAAGCAACATCGCGCTGAGCGCTCCGACGCCGGCGCTGGGCGGGGTTGCGTCGGAACCCGAACCGGCAGCGCCTCTCGTGCCGCCGAGCACGGCAGGGAACGTGCCGCCGGTGGCGCCGCTGGTGCCGGCACCAACCGGCTCGATACCGCCCGCGGCACCGGTGCTGCCGACCGGCTCCACGCAACGGCCGGTCGTGCCGCCCGGTAGTTCACCAATTCCTGGCATGACGCCGGCGGCACCGGCCGCCAACCCGGCTCAACCTCCTCCCACGGGCGCTGCCGCCGTTCCCGCGCCGCCGCCGATCGCACCGGCGGAACCGCCCGCTCAGCCGGCCACGCCGCCGGCGAGCGCGACTCCACCGGCCCCGGCCGCTACGGCACCCGCCGCTGCTGCGCCGCCGCCGTCGGTGGCTCCAGCCCGGGTGATCCTCAGCCCGCCCAGTGAAATGCGCGTGGGCAGCGGACCGTACACGATTGCCATTTCGGTATCGGGTGCAACACGGCTGTCAACGATCACGCTGTCGATTACCTACAACCCGGCGCTGGTTCGGGTCCGCAATGTGCAGGAAGGCACGTTCATGCGCCAGGGCGGCATGACGCCGGCCTTCAACAGCCAGATCGACGAGAAGAGCGGCCGGGTGGACATTGTCGTCGCCAGGCCAGGGGACAAGACCGGCGCGTCCACCGCGGGCCTGTTGGCGGCGCTGCTCGTGGAACCCGTCGCGGCGGGCACCGGCTCACTGGCCATGTCGGGATCGGCGAGCATGGCTGGAGGTGGCGACGCAGCGCTGCAGTTCATGCCGGCAGGCATCGCCGTGCGGTGAACCACGGATAGGAAGTGAGAAGTAGGAAGTGAGAAGTAGGCGGGGCTTCACCTTCGTCGAACTGCTGGTCGTCACGACGATCGTCCTGATCCTCGCGTCTGCGGTGCAGCCGCTCGCGAAGATCACCATCCAGCGCGCGCGCGAGGCCGAGTTGCGTCGGGTGCTGCGCGAAATGCGCACGGCGATCGACAAGTTCAAGGACGCCGCCGACGCCGGCATGATCCCGACGACCGAGCTCAAGGCCAACAACGAAGGCTATCCGCCCGATCTCGAGACGCTGGTCGATGGCGTATCGGTGGCCAACGACGCGACCGGCCGCAAGCTGAAGTTCCTCCGCAAGATCCCGATCGATCCGACGACCGGCAGTGACGACTGGGGGCTTCGCGCTTACCAGGACAAGGCGGATTCGACGTCGTGGGGCGGGCAGAACGTCTTCGACGTGCATTCAAAGAACCAGGGCACAGGACTCGATGGCACGAAATACCGCGATTGGAATTGAGACGCCCGGCCGGAAGCCAGGCCTGGTGCAGCGCCCTCGCCGCTTCAGCGTCGGAGCCTCGCCAGGCTTCACCATGATCGAGTTGTTGATCGTGATGACGCTGGTCATCATTCTCGCAAGTGTCGGCATGACGCAGTATCGCTCGAGCGTGACGCGCGCCGAGGAGGCCGTGCTGAAGGAAAACCTGTTCCGGATGCGCGATGCGATGGACCAGTTCTATGCCGACAAGAACAAGTGGCCGGCGGACCTGGCCGAACTCGTGAGCGAAGGGTACATCCGCGAAATCCCGATCGACCCGTTCACCAAATCGAAAGAGACCTGGGTGACGCGCACCGCTGAACCGGACGCCAACAACCCGTCAGCGACCGGCATCGATAACGTGAACAGCGGCGCGGACCGGACGGCGCTCGACGGGACCCGTTACGCGGATTGGGACTAGTCGGGCTGTCGGGCCGTCAGGCGGTCGGGTCGTCGGGCTGTCTAGTCTCAGGTCATCAAGCCATCAGGTGCGCCTGTCGGCGGGCAGCTTACTGGACGACCAGCTGCGATTGCGCCGTATTGCCCGCCGAGTCGGTGACCCTGAGCGTCAGGATGTCCCCTCGGGCGACGCGGCTGGTGGCAAAGGTGCCGCCAGTCGTGCTGCTGTAGAGCTGTTCGCCATCCTGTTTGGTCACCACCACCGAGCGAATCTGCAAACCAGGCGCCGCCGACACGACGATGTTGAAGGTCTCGGCGGGGCCGCCAACCACAGCGGGGATCGTCGTCTCACTGGTCTGCGCGAACGTGGTGATGGTCGGCGCGGCGGCGCTCGTGACGATGACCGAACATGACGAGGCGCCGCGCTGCCCCTGCGTGTCGGTGATCGCGGCGTTAACCGTATAAGCCCCTTCGGCGGAATAGGACTTCGCGAAACCGGTCGCTCCCGTCGGCGCGCCGAGGTTTCGTGACGAACCGTCACCGAAATCCACGGTGATGTTGCTGATGGGGATCGACGGATTCGCCGGCGGCGTCACCGAGAAGGCGCCAGCCACGCCGACGTTGAGCGTGGCGGGGCAGGTGAAGGCGGACAGCGTCGGCAGACTGCGGCCGACGTTGAGCGTCAAGGAGCTACGTCCTATCTGGCCATTGGCGTCGGTTGCAGACGCGCTGACGGTGTAAACGCCGCTTGCTGAGTAGGTCGTAGGCACCGTGGTGACGGCGTTAATCGGCCCCAGGCTGCGGTCGCCCGTGCCGTCGCCCCAGTTGACGACGAGGTTGGTGACCAGCGCGCCGCCGGTGGCTACCGTGACCGTGAACGTGCACGACACCGGCACGAACGCGACCGGCGCCGTCGTGCAGGCGCTGATGGCGATGCCCGGCGCCGCGACGGCGGTGATGGTGATGGACGCGGTCTTGGTTCCAACCGCCGCGGTGACGATCGACGTTTTCGTCGTCGACAGTTGGACGCGGGCTTCTCCCGATGCGTCAGTGCTGACCGTGTTGGCGCCAAGAGTGCCGTTGTCGGTGCTGAAGTTGACGGGCGTGTTGGGCAGGATGCCGCCGGCGGCGTCTTGTACATTGGCAACCACGGTCACCGTACCGCCGGTTGCGGTCAGCGTGGCCGGCTCGGCTCGGACCGTGATGCGCTCAGCGGCGGCGCCTCCGACCCGCACTTCAATGCCCTCGCCTTCGGTCGCCGCGCCACCCGAGAAGGCCTTGATCCGGGCGATGCCAGACGTGGTACCCGTGTACGTCGTCCTCGCCACTCCCCCAGAAGTTGGCACTTGCTGCGGTGAGAACGTGCCGAAGCCTCCACTGAAGGTCACCATGGTGCCGTTGTGAGCCGCGGTGTTTCCCGCTTCGGTCACGACCGCGGACACGGTCGCCGTCCCGCCAATCGGAATCGCCGTCTTATCTACGGAGAGGGTGATCGTCGAGCCGGTCGGCGCGGTCAGCGGAACTTTCTCGCACGCTACGAGAACAAGGATTGCGCACACAGCGACCAGGTGGGACAGTCTGAGAGATTGCACTGAAGGACCCGATAAGGATAATAGACGCATGGAGTTAGCGGGTCAACCTTTCGACTCGGCTCACCGGATGGGCAATCGCGGGTATGCGATGGCGGCCCTGCTGGTGGCGATGAGCGTCATGGCCGTGCTGATGAGCGCGCTGCTCCCGGTCTGGAACACGTTGGCCACCCGCGAAAAGGAAGAGGAGCTGATCTTCCGCGGCAGGCAGTACACGCGCGCGATTGGCCTGTTCCAGCGGAAATTCGCCAATACTCCCGCACCTTCGATTGACGTCCTGGTCGATCAGCGGTTTCTCCGCAAGAAATACAAGGATCCGATCACGAACGACGAGTTCCAGCCGATCTACGCCAACCAGCAGGCGCTGGGGCCCGGCACCTCGCAGGTTGCGCAACGGCCAGGGCAGCAGGCGACGACCACACTGAGCAGTCCGGCACCGGGCCTGCAGCCCGGCTCCGGCGGCCCCCAGGGCGGCATCATCGGCGTGACGTCGAAGAGCAAGGAGACCTCGATCAAGGTCTACAACGGTCGCAGCCGTTACAACGAGTGGAGCTTTGTCTACGTTCAGACGACGCAGGCTCCCGGCCAGTCTGTTCCTGGCGGTCAGCAACGGCCCGGCCAGCAGCCGACCGGAGTGAACCCCGCCATCGGGCCGGGCGCCCGCGAAATCAGGGGCCCGAACGGCGAGCGGGGCTTCGAAGTGCCTCGCCCCGGCGGGTTCGGGCCCAACCGGCCGGGGCAGCAGCCGATGCCAGGTCAGCCGAACCCGAACGGCCGGCAGCCAGGCTCGCCCCTTACTCCAGGCGCCCGTCGGCCTGGAGGGCAGTAACCACGGCGTCGTGCAGCGCGCGCCGCGCGTCCTGCATGCCGTCGCCGTCACGAGTCGGATGCACGCGATTGGTGAGTATCACGACATACACATCACGGGCGGGGTCGATCCACAGCGAAGTGCCGGTAAAGCCGGTGTGACCGATCGCGGCTGGCGACAACTGCGTGCCGCACGATGAGGTTGGCAACATCGTGTCCCAGCCCAGCGCGCGCGAACTGCCGGGAACGGTCGTCTTTGTCGCAAAGAGCGGCAGCGACGCCGACTGCATCCACCAGCGGGCGCAGCGGCCGACCGCTTCGGCCGTGCCAAACAGTCCCGCGTGCGCGGCCACGCCGCCCAGCGCGGCAGCATTCTCGTCGTGTACTTGGCCGCGCCGCTGTTCGCCGGCCGGCGTGTTCTCGGTCGGGGCGATGCGCGCGAGCCAGTCAGCCGGCGGGCCGTAGCGCACCTCGGCCGGGCCGAGCTCGCGATCACGCCATGCATCAAACTGGCGATCGAGCGGCGCACCCGCAGCGCGTTCGAGCGCGAAGCCGAGCAGCATGAAGCCCGGGTCGCTGTAGATGGAGCGTGCGCGCGGGGGGTAGTCGAGCGGTTCCTCGCAAATGGCGATCTCGAACGACGCGCGGCCGTGCCGTGACTCGTAGTACGGGCGATGGCCGGGTAACCCCGATGCATGCTCAAGAAGATCGCGGACGGTGACGGCCTGCCGTTCCTCACCGGTCCAACCATCGACCCAATGCCCTACGCGATCGTTCAACCGCATTCGGTCAGCCGCCACCGCTCCGGCGATCAGCGCCGTGGTGCCGATGACCTTCGTGAGCGACGCCAGGTCGTAGATGGTGGCGGCGTCGACTGCTGGCGCGCCGGGGTGGTAGGTCTGCCGGCCCGCGGTGAGCGTGGACAACGGTCCGCTCGCACGACCTGCTTCGATGATGGCGCCGGGGAACACGCCTTTTGCGATGGCGCTCGCCAGAATCTCCCGGACCGCGTTCATGGCCTTCCGGCGGAGCGTCGAGATGCCAGCGCCACCACGCACGTCGTCACCGAACCAATCACCACGTACCACGGGAAGGCGACCGGCGCGATGAGCCACACGGCGGTCAACACGACGAGCCCCGCGATCATGCCGGCAAACGCGTCTCGCTCGCGCACCGACGGCGCCAGCGTTCCCAGCAGGAAGGCGCCCAGTACCGAACCGGACGCAAACGACAGCACCGCCAGGCCGGTAGTGAGCACCGAGTCGGTGACGAACTGGGCAGCGACCGCCACTGCGAGTTGCACGATGCCCCAGGCGACGGTGGCGCGCCTGGAAAGGCGCATCTGCGTGTCCTGGTCGGCCGACGGGTTGACGTACGGCAGGTAGAAATCGCGGACGGTGGTCGCCGCCATGGCGTTCAGCGAGGGCGACAGGGCCGCGGCAATGATCGCGGCGATGATGAATCCGGCCAGGCCGTTGGTCAGTTCGCTGACGACGAACAGCGGCAGGATCTCGTCGTTTCTCGTGAGCGGCCGCGGCAGCGGCACCTGCTGGTAATACGTGTAGAGCATGACGCCGACCAGCAGGAACAACACGAACTGCGCGAACACGATGAAGCCGCTCAGCACCAGCCCGCGCGAGGCATCCTGCCGGCTGCGCGCCGCCAGCAGCCGCTGGACCAGGAACTGATCAGTGCCGTGGGTCGAGAGCGTCAGCGCCACGCCGCCGATCCCGCCTGCCCAGATGGTGTAGGGGATCGAGAAATCCAGCCTGGCGTCGAGCCACGTGAAACGGGCCGCCTCGCTGCCGGCGCGCACCACTTCGCTCCAGCCGCCGTCGATCCGATTCAGCAATGCCAGCGCCACGGCGGTGGCGCCGATGACATAGATGAACATCTGCACGACATCGGTCCAGATCACCGCCGACACGCCGCCGCGCATCGTGTAGACGATCATCGCGGCACCCAGCACCACCACCACCCACGTGACCGGCACCTGCGTCACGGTCGCGACCACGAGTGCGGCCGTGTACAGCCGAATGCCATCGGCCAGCGAGCGGGTGAACAGGAAGATGCCGGCCGACAAGGTGCGCACGCGGTTGCCGAATCGTTGGAACAGCAACTCGTAGGAGGTAAACAGCTCACCGCGGAAGTAGGCCGGGATGAACAGGACGCTGATGATGATCCGGCCGACGATGTAGCCGAACGCCAGCTGCAGAAAGGTCATGTTCCCGGCGAAGGCCTGAGCGGGCACGCCGATGAAGGTGAGCGTGCTGGTCTCGGTCGCGACGATCGTGAAGCAAATCGCCCACCACGGCACGCTGCGATCGGTCAGGAAGTAGTCACGCGTGGTCTTCTGATAGCGCGCAAACCAGGACCCGAAGGCGGTGATGGCGAGCACGTAGGCGCCGATGACGAGGTAATCGACCCCCGAAAGGGACACGGCCAGAGCTTACTGGTTGTTGGCCGCCAGTTGTTAGTTGTTAGTTGCTGGCTGCTGGTTCTGGAACGGCGCGACGCTGAACGCGGCGCGCCCGAGTTCGCTCACCGAGCCGGCACCGTTGGGCGGGGCCGCAAGCGCATCGTACGAGAAGAGGATCACGCCGGCCGCGCCCAGCCTGGTCGCGGCGGCGATGTGCGAGAGCGTCTGGGGAGCCGTGAGCTGGTAGGCACCGATGCCCGCCCACACCGGCCGGGACCCGGCATAGGTGCGCGCCGCCGCGATCTGCGTCTGAAAAGCGGCGGGATCGGCGGTGTAGGCCATTGGGCACACCACGTCGAGCAGCGATTGATCGATCCACGCCCGCCAGTCCTGCAGGCGGCTGTCGAACGCCGTCTGGGCGTCGGGTACCACCGCGGCGCTGATCAGGGTCCCCGGGCGTGCCGTCTTTACGGCAGTGCGGATCTTGATGACCAGCGAGGTCAGCCGTGAACGCCGGAAGTCGCTCCACCGTTCGGGGAACATGTTGGCGTAGGCGGCGGGGTCGATCGCCGCGCGAGCCGCGGCGTCGCGACGTTCACGCTCGGTGAGGTCGGACAGCACCGACATCCGGAACTGCTCGAGCGCCGGCGGGCTGAAATCGAAGTCCTCGCTGGGGAACCGCACGTAGTCGAGGTGAATGCCGTCGACCGGATACTTCGCCGCGATCTCACCGATGACCGAGGCCGTGTGATCCTGCGCGGCCGCGTGCAGGGGCGACGTGTAGAGCCCTTCAACGACGTTGCTGTGCGCGCGCGTCCATCGAGCCAGGCGGCCGATGTACGCCGGACTGCGCAGGTCGATCTTCTTCATCTCCGCTGTGAGCTCGCGGGGCACCATCAGCCAATCGGGCGCCCGGTAGATGACGTGATCGCGTGAAGCCGGCAACGTCACCGAGCTGGAGACCAGATTCACCGCCACCCAGGCATGCACTTTCATGCCGGACGCGTGGGCGTCACCGAGGACGGTCGCCAGCGGATCGAACGCGGGTTTGCCTGCCAGCTCGGCGGCCCGCGGTTCCATGGTCCCCGAGTAGTAGGCGTCGCCGCGGCCGCGGACCTGGACCAGCAGCGTGTTGAAGCCGCCGGCCTGCGCCGCCGCCACCATCTGTCGGATCGATTCCGGCGACGTCAGCGTGGTCCGCGTGACCCAAAGTGCACGCGTTTGCTCAGGCGCCTGCGCGCGAGCGGCCGGTGCAGCGGGCCCCGGTCCGAACGCCAACCAGCACACTGCCGCCAAGAGGGGGAACGTTCGCAACATGCGGAGCATTTCATTCTAGCGCAGTCTCGCTGACGCTCGGCCGTTGGATCGCGAGTGGAGGCGGACTAAGCTAGTGGCATGCATGTCCTCGGGATCGATGCCGGCGGCACGAAGACCGTCGCGCTGCTCGCCGATGCCGATGGTCACATCGTGGGTGAGGGTCGGGCCGGTGCGGCGAACCTCCAGACGGAAGGTGAGCTCGAAGTCGAAAAGACCCTGCATACCGTCATCGACCAGGCGACCGACGGCCGGCAGTCTCCGGCGGCGGTCTGCCTCGGCATTGCCGGCGTCGATCGCCAGGACGATGCGCGGATCATTCGCGGCATCATGCGCCGCCTGGGGTTCCGCGCCAACATCCTGATCGTCAACGATGCGCTGATCGCGCTGGTCGCGGGCGCCGGCGCCAATCCGGGCGTGGTCCTGATCTCCGGCACCGGTTCGATTGCCTACGGCGTGAGCCGTCGCGGCCTGGCCGCGCGCGCCGGCGGATGGGGCCCCACGCTTGGCGACGAGGGGTCGGGCTACTGGATCGGCCGGCGCGCTCTGGTGGCGGTGATGCGTGAAGTGGATCGCCGCGGCCCGCGCACGAACCTGACGCCGAGAGTGCTGCAGCACTTCTCGTTGCCGAGACCCGAGTCGCTCGTGGCCGAGATCTATCACCAGCCCCAGAGCCGGCGCGCCGTTGCCGCGCTGGCCGCGGTCGTCGATCGCGCCCGTGCTGAGGGCGACGCGGTGGCCAGCGATATCATGGTTCACGCTGCCGACGAGCTGACGCTGGCCGCCGAGTCGGTGATCACGCGGCTCGACATGCGCGGCGAGCCGTTTCCACTACTGCTTGCGGGGGGCATGCTCAAGGAGAGTGCCTGGCTGGCCTCAGCGGTCAGGCAGCGCATGGCCGAGGTCGCGCCTCGCAGCCAGGTCGGCCCGCTCACGCAGGCACCGGCGATGGGTGCGGTGCGCCTGGCGATAGCCGAGGCGGGCGGCGGGGCGCGCGTGCCGCCGTACATTCACCAGTGAACATCCAACATTTTGACGATGACGCGGCGCTCTCGGCAGCGCTCGCCACGCGTGTTCTTGAAGACATCGTGGCCGGACCTTCGCTGGTGCTGGGCTTGCCGACCGGCCGCACCCCTCTGGGCCTGTACCGCGAGCTGCGCGAGCGCAGCGGCGGCGATCGCGTTCCGTGGTCGCAGGTGAGGACGTTCAACCTTGACGAGTTCGCGGGTCTTGGCGCATCAGATCCTCAGAGCTATCGAGCGTTCATGCAGGCGGAGCTGTTCGACCACGTGTCGATCCCCCCGGCCCACATCGGCTTCCTGGACGGGACGGCACCCAATCTCGAGGCGGAATGCCGCCGCTACGAGCGGGCCATCGCAGCGGCCGGCGGCATCGATCTGCAGATTCTCGGCATCGGCGCCAGCGGCCACATTGGTTTCAATGAACCCGCGGAGCGGTTGTGCGCGCGCACGCACGTTGCCGAGCTCGAACAGGCCACCCGCCTGGCCAATGCGCAGCGCTTTGGCGGCGACTGGCGGAAGGTGCCGGAGCGGGCGCTGTCGATGGGGATGGCCACCATCCTGTCGGCGCGTGCGATCGTGTTGCTTGCCACCGGCCGCGAGAAGACGGACGCGGTGCGCGGGACGGTGGAGGGCATGATCACCACGCAGCTGCCGGCGTCGCTCCTGCAGCTCCATTCCCGCGTGACCGTCATGGTCGACCGAGAAGCGTGGTCCGGCTAACGCCGGCTACGCGCGAAGCAGCGCTTTCAGCCTGGGCTCGATGTCTTCGCCAATCGCCTCGCGGATGCGATCGTCGGACTGCTTCAGCCTCGCCACCGCCTTGGTGTAGCTCAAGCCGGTCTTCTGCATCACGATCGCGATCTTGACGTTCCACTTGGCCGACTTCAGCAGCTGGTCGGCGGCCTGGTAGTCGAGGTCGGTCACGATGTGCACGATGCGGCGCGCGCGGTCGCGCAGCTTCTCGGACCCCAACGCGTTGACGTCCACCATCAGATTGCCGAACGTCTTGCCAATCAGGATCATCGCCGGCGTCGTCATCATGTTCAGGACGATCTTGGTGGCGGTGCCGGCCTTGAGCCGCGTCGACCCGGCAATGATCTCGGGGCCAACGGCCGGAGCGATGGTCAGGTCGACGAATGCCTGCAGCTCGTTGCGTGGATCGCACGTGACGAAGATCACACGGGCACCGGCCTTGCGCGCGCTGGTGAGCGCGCCGCGCACGAACGGCGTCATGCCGCTGGCCGAGACGCCGATGACGACGTCCTTCTTCGTGGGGTCGAGCCGGGTGACGGCGCGGGCGCCCTCTTCGTAGTTGTCTTCGGCGCCTTCCTTGGCGCGGATGATGGCGTTCTTGCCGCCCGCCATGATGCCCTGCACGAGCAGCGGATTAGTGCCGAACGTCGGCGGCATCTCCGCCGACTCGACGATGCCGAGCCGGCCGCTGGTGCCGGCGCCGACAAACACCAGGCGTCCGCCCTTGCGCAGCGCCTTGGCGCACATGTCCGCGCCGAGCGCAATACGGTCGCGCTCCTTCTGGACCGCGGCGAGCATGCGGCGATCTTCGTTGAGCATCAGGTCGACGATTCCACTGGCGTCGAGTTTGTCGATTGCGAGCGAAGCGGGATTGATGGCTTCAGTGGGAAGCGCCTGCCATCTGGATGTCGTTGCGGCCACTCTCTCCGTGTCTCTTTCTACGTGCCCGAAAAACTGATGCTAGTCCCCGCCACGGGTGCTGTCAACGTCGCTCGGGGTAGACTCAAAGCCAGCCGTGAGCCGCCTGGTTGACGCCTACCTGTCGCATCTCGCCGTGGAACGGCGCTTGTCGCCCAACACGGTGGACAGCTACCGGCGCGATTTGTCCCAGCTTTCGGCGGCGGCCGCGTCACTGGGCCGGCGGGTCGAGGGGCTCGACCGCCGGGCGCTCGAGCAGGTGGTCCGCCAGCTGATGGGGGAGGGGCGCTCGCCACGCTCCGTCGCTCGGGCCGTGGCCTGCTTTCGCGGTTTCTACCGCTTCCTGGTCGTGTCGGGCCACCGTCAGGACAATCCCGCCATCGACGTGCGCGCGCCACGCGCCTGGAAGACCCTGCCGAAGTGCCTGTCGACGGAAGAAGTGGACCGTCTGCTGGCCGCGCCCGATACGAGCGAACCGCGCGGCGTTCGCGATCGCGCGCTCATCGAGCTGTTTTATGCCACCGGATTGCGCGTCTCGGAAATGGTCGGCCTGCGGCAGCAGGACCTGAACCTCGACGGCGGCTACCTGACCTGCACCGGCAAGGGTCGAAAGCAGCGCCTGGTGCCGATTGGCGATGAAGCGTCGGCGTGGCTGACGCGCTACATCAAGGAGGGCCGGCCCGCGCTGCTGCACAAGCGAGCCTCGTCCAAGCTGTTTGTCAACGCGCGTGGCGGCGCGGGGTTGTCGCGCGTCGGCTTCTGGAAGATCCTGAAAGCACACGGACGGCAGGCGGGCCTGCCGCCCCTGTTGAGTCCGCACGTCCTGCGCCACTCGTTCGCCACGCACCTGCTGGAGCGTGGCGCCGACTTGCGCGCCATCCAGATGATGCTGGGCCACAGCGATCTGTCGACGACGCAGATCTACACGCACATCCTCGGCGCGCGGCTGCGTGCCGTCTACGATAAGTATCACCCGCGGAACTGATGCTGCGCCGCCTGACACTCCCAGCCGCCGTGGTGGCGGTAGTTGCCCTGATGGTGTTTGCCATGCTGCCGCCCGGTACACGGCGCACCGAGCCGCCGCCGGCGACGACCGTGCGCGGCGCGTTTCACATCCATTCCGATCGTTCGGACGGCAGTGGCTCGATCGCACAAATCGCCAGGGCCGCGCAGGAAGCAGGCCTGCAGTTCATCATCGTGACCGATCACGGCGATGCCACGCGCGCCCCGGATCCGCCGGCGTATCGCAGTGGCGTGCTGGTGATCGACGGCGTCGAACTCAGTACCACCGCTGGGCACTACGCGGTGATGGACATGCCGGCATCGGCCTATCCGCTTGCCGGCACTCCGCAGGAAGTCGTCGAGGACGTCGAGCGGCTCGGCGGCTTCGGATTTGCGGCGCATCCCGGGTCGCCGCGGTCGCAGCTGGCCTGGACCGACTGGGATACGCCGGTCAACGGGCTCGAGTGGATCAACGCCGACAGCGAGTGGCGTGATGAGCCGCGGGTGCCGATCGCGCGGGCGCTGATCACCTATCTGCTTCGCGCGCCGCAATCCCTGGCGACGCTGCTCGATCGGCCCGAGTCGGTGCTGGAGCGATGGGACGCGCTGGCGCGTGTCCGGCCGATCGTCGGACTGGCCGGCGCCGATGCGCATGCCCGGTTCGGGTTCAGCCAACGGACCGATCCCGACGTTTCGGCTGTGCACATCCCGCTCCCGGGCTACACCACGGTCTTCCGTACCTTTTCAAATCAGGTGGTGCTCGAGGCCCCGCTCACGGGCGATGCACGCGCGGACGCGCGGCGGATCACCGATGCGATTCGTCGCGGCCGCGTCTACAGCGTCATCGACGCCCTGGCCGGGCCAGGCAGCCTGTCGTTCACCGCACGCAGTGGATCGCGATCGGCACAAATGGGCGACGCCATCCCCATCGACGGCGACGTGCTGTTGCGCGCCTCCGCCAACGCGCCGCCGGGCACGACGCTGGTGCTGCTGCAGGACGGTCAGCGCGTGCATGAAGTGACAGACGGCGTGCTCGAGACCAACGGCGGACAGGACGCCGCGGTCTATCGTATTGAGGCCTACACGAGCGGCGCTCCCGGCGAGCCTCCGGTTCCATGGCTGGTCTCGAATCCGATTTACGCCGGCCTGGCGCCCACGCCGGCCGCCAGGCCGGCAACACCGGAGCCGGTGTCGCGCATTCCGGCGCGCACCGGCGAAGCCGCGGCCGAACAGGGCCCGTTGGACACGAGCGTCGTGCAGACAGGGCCGCTCACCGATGATGCGCGCGCCCGCGCGTTTGCCGGCGACCCGGCGATCAGCTGGAACATGGCGCTCTCGCCGGGCCCCCCCATCGGGCAGTTCGCGGCCGTCGCAGTGCCAATCACCGGCGGTCTCGCGGCCCACGACCGCGTCCGGTTCCGGGTATCGGCGTCGAAGCCGATGCGTGTCTGGGTCCAGTTGCGCGCGCCGGTTGGCAATACCGAGCGATGGGGCAGGACGTTCTACGCCGGCCCCGAAGAACGCCTGATCGACCTCGCTTTCGAGACGTTCCGAGCGATCGGCGTGACCTCTTCGCCGCGAGCGCCGTTGCATCGCGTCGACTCGCTGCTGTTCGTCGTCGACACGCTGAACACGTTGCCCGGCACGAACGGCAGTCTCCACATCTTCGAGGTCGGGTTCGTGCGCTAGCGGCGCACGTTGTGACGGACGCTCAGCTCCCAGATCAGGAGCGCGATGCCCAGGCCGAGCAGGCCACCGCCGGCCGCAATCCAGACCAGCGCCAGCGTGTTGCTTGACGTGCCGTAGCCGCCGCTTTCGAGCGAGCGCACCATGAACACGAACCCGCCCGGGATCGTCACCATCGAGGCGATCAGGCAGACCATGGCCGCGACGTACCGGGCCGGCGATCCGCGTTGAGGTCCGGGTCTCTTCACGTTACGTCCGAACGGTGAGCAGCAGATACGCGGCCGCGGCGCCGAACACCAGGTTGGGCGCCCACGCCGCCAGCGCGGGATCGATCAGGCCGCCCTGGCCAAACGCCGCAAAGACGCTGATCATCGTCCAGTACACCAGCGCCAGTACGATGCCGACACCGATGCCGTACATCGCGCCGCGACGGCCGGTCGTCACCGCAAACGGCACCGCGAGCAAGGTCATGACCAGCGTCACAAACGGGAAGGCGATCTTGCGGTGCAGGCCGACTTCGTGTTCGAGCACGTCGTAGCCGCTGGCGCGGAGCTCGCGGACGTATTCGCGGAGCTGACCGAAGTTCATCAGGTCGGGTTCACGCGCCTCGGTGACGAAATAGTCGGCGGGCTCCAGCGTCGCGGGCGCGGCCTCGAAACGCTCGAAGTCTCCCAGCTGAGTCCCGGGGTCGAACCTGCGGGTCCAGCCGTCATCGAGCGCCCACGCGTGTGTGCCCAATTTCGGGGTGTAGGTGGCCCGCCGCACGGACATCCGCGAGCTGAGCCTGTCCGACCGGCCGTCGAACTCGAACACCGAGAGTCCGTTCAGCTGACGCGTGCGCGGGTCGTAGTACTGGTAGTGATAGACCTCGCCACGGCTGCCGACGATCCACTTGCGGTTGAGCACTCCGAAGGTTCGCGGCTCGCCGGTGCGAATCTCGTGATCGAGGCGCTCGGCCCGCTGGTTGGCGGGGGCAAGCACCTGTTCCTGGAGGCCGAACAGGATCGCGCTGCCGCCGAGCCCGAACGCCACCAGCGGCAGCATCGTGCGATAGAGGCTGACGCCGCATGCCCGCATGACGATCAGCTCGCTGTTCTTGGTCAGCAACCCGATGGTCACCAATGCCGAGAGCAACACGGCCAGCGCGATGATGTAGGACAGGAATTGCGGGGTCGACCACATCAGGAACTCGAGCACGCGCCCGAGACTGGTCGTGCCCTTGAACACCTTGTCCGACTTGTCGATGAAGGTCGAGATGTAGAACAAGCCGAGCATGCCTGCCGTCGTCATCGCGAGAATGCGAAGGTACTGCCGGGAGAGGTAGGCGTCGAGCAGCGTCGGGCGCGGGATGTCGAAATGCGGAATGCGAATCACCACGGCGGGTCGCGGTGTCGCGGCCACCGCTGGCGCGGTGCCCGGCTGGACGCGGCCGTTCGAGCGGTCTCGCACGAGGAATGCCGGCACTGGGATACGAATCGGCTGATCCGCGGATCGCGCGCGGTTGACCAGCAACACTACGCCGGCAGTGCCGAGGATGATGTTCGGCAGCCACGTCGACAGCCCGGGCGGGATCCAGAATCCCTTGGTCAGCGACTGCGCCGTGATCATGATGACGTAGTAGGTGAAGATCACGCCGATGCCAAGCACGAACGCCGCCAGCTTGCCGTCCTTCCGATTGCTGGCGCCGAGCGCGAGGCCGATCAGCGCGAACACGAAGCACGACACCGGGATGGAGAACTTCCGGTGAATCTCCATGATCGGGTTGTGTGCCGAGATGCCCTGCATCTCGAGCTCCGTAACCCGCACCGCGAGCTCATCGACGCGCAGCTCCCGCTCGCCGCGCGCCGGACCGGTGCGCGGGAAGACGTTGTCCGGACTGAGCGACATGATGTAGCGGTCGAACTTCACGACCTCGTAGGCCATCGGGTCTTCGACCTTGGTGCGGTGCTGCGCGCCGTTCTCGAGCACCATGTCGATCGTGCGGGCCTGACGATCGACCACCATGCGTCCGCGATCGGCCAGGAAGACCGCCGGCGCTGACGGATTGGACGTGTCGGCAGCCATCACGCCGCGCCAGCCCAGCCCGTCGTTGGGGATTTCGCGCACGTAGAGGACGACGTTGGGGAAGTCCTCGAAGAAGATGCGCGGCCGCACTTCGCCCTCCGCGCGGTTCATGATGATTTCCGCGGTGGACTCGCGGAACGCCTGGTTGCCGTCCGGCATCGCCTCGAGCATGACCCACGACGTCAGGCCCCAACAGATGACCGCGAACACCAGGATCGGCTGCAACAACCGGTAGGGGCTGATGCCGCACGCCATCATCACCACGAACTCACGATCGGCGGAGATGCGGCCGAGGCCGACCAGCAGCCCGATCAGCAGCGCCATGGGAATGGTAAGTGCCAGCGCCTGGGGCAGGAGCGTGACCGCCAGCCAGACGATCGTCTCCCCCGGTACACCCTTGGCAATCATCGTCTCGGCCAGATCGATGATGAAAGGGATAATCAGGATGAACGTGAAGACGAGCAGCGCCAACAGGAACGGCGGGATGACCTCCCGGATCACGTACCGGTCGATGATGCGCGGCAGCATGGCTCGTCACTATTATCAACCATGGCCGTAAAGCTGGCGATCCTGTGGCACATGCACCAGCCGTACTACGAGGATCTGGCCAGCGGCGAGCACATCCTGCCGTGGGTCCGGCTGCATGCCATCAAGGACTACTGGGGCATGGTGGCCATGCTCGAGGAGTTTCCGGGCGTCAGGGTCACCTTCAACCTGGTGCCGTCACTGATTCGGCAGGTGCAGGCCTTTGCCGATGACCGGGCGAAGGACCGGCATCTCGACGTTGGCCTCAAGCCCGCCGCTCTGCTGACGGCCGAGGAATCGCGATGGATGATTGCCAACGGCTTTCACGCGCCATTCAACCGGATGATTGGCCCGTACCCCCGCTACGCGGAGCTGCACGCCTGCCGGATGGAACGGCGCACGTTCTCGATCGAGGACCTTCGCGACCTTCAGGTCTGGCACAAACTGGCATGGATGGATCCCGACCTGCGGGGGCGTGATCCACGGCTCACCGGGTTGGTTGAACAGGGCAGAGACTTCAGCGAGGACGACAAGGCGCGGCTGCGCGAGGTTGAGCTCGATGTTCTTGGCCGGGTGCTGCCGGCCTATCGAGAGGCGCAGGCGCGCGGACAAGTGGAACTGGCCACGTCGCCGTTCTATCACCCGATCCTTCCACTGTTGTGTGACTCGGAGATCTACCAGCGGGCGCATCCGGGGGCGCCGCGTCCCTCAATCCACCTCCGTCGGCCTGGTGACGCGCAGCTGCAGATCGCACGCGCGGTCGCTCTCCACGAATCCACGTTTGGAGTCCGGCCGCGTGGCATGTGGCCGCCGGAAGGAGCGGTCTCAGACGAGGCGCTCGCGCTGATCGCGGCATCCGGCATGCAGTGGGCGGCGACCGACGAAGACGTCCTGGCTCGTTCGCTGTCGACGCCGCTCCACGACCGACCGGACCTGTTGTATCGCCCCTACCGAGTCGGCGGCGCGGGTCCGGTGATGCTGTTTCGAGACCATGCCATGTCCGATCGCATCGGGTTCCACTACCAGTCGTGGGATGCGGACGCGGCGGCCGACGACTTCGTCACTGCTGTTCGGCAGGCCGGACGGCGATTTGCGGCCGCCGGCGGCGGGGAAGTCGGCACCGTCTGCGTCATCCTCGATGGCGAGAACGCCTGGGAGTACTACCCGGGCGGCGGCCGGCCTTTCCTTCGTGCGCTCTACCGGCGGCTCGAGGGTGCCGGCGATATCGAGATGGTCACGATGGCTGAAGCGGCCGGCGGTGAGGCCGGTTCGTTGCCCTCGATCTTCCCCGGTTCATGGATCAACAGCGACTTTTACATCTGGATGGGCCACGGTGACGATCGGCGGGCCTGGGACCAGGTCTCGGCGGCTCGGTCGATGTTCGACGAGCGCGCGGCAGCGGTCACGCCCGAGGCGCGTGACGGGGCGCTGGAGGAACTGCTGATCGCCGAGGGTTCCGACTGGTTCTGGTGGTACGGCGACGACCACTCGTCAGACCACGACGCCGATTTCGACGACCTGTTCCGCCGTCACCTGCGCAACGCCTACGCGGCACTGGGCGCCGACATTCCTGCGGCGTTGTTCGCTACCAACATCAGTACGGGCGCCGGCCCAGATCGCCTCGAGCCTTCCGGCGTGCTGACCCCAACCCTGGACGGACGGGATACCAGCTCCCTCGAGTGGGTGGGTGCGGTGTCCCCGTCGCTGACCCGGTCCGCCGGAGCCATGTACGAGGTGACGGCGGTCTCACTGATCGCCGACGTCAGGGTCGGCGTATCGGCGAGCGGACTCTGCGTGCGCCTCGTCGGCGAGGCGCTCATCGACCTGGCCGGGGCTGGTGAGGCGGCGATTGTCCTGGTTGTTTCGGGCCCCGACGTGCGCCTCGTCCCGGTCAGACGGCCGTTCGTCTCGGTCGGGTCGACGATCGAGATTCACATGCCGTTCGAAGCACTCGGGGTGGCACCGGGAACCGACCTCCAGTTTGCGGTGCAGGTGCTCGGTCGAGCCGGCTCGATTCTCGACGCCGTTCCTCGCGGCAAGTTCTGGACGATCGCGGTGCCACACCCGGCGTCTGGGACGGGCTGGCAGGCCTAGGGCATTAGCCCGCCGGAGTCCAGAAGGCTATCCGAAATTCATCAACAGCCACATTGTCTATTGAAAGTCTCGTGAGTCTGATAATACATGTTATGTTAACTTACGTTGCTGAATACGTGACAAACACCGCGCCGCTCAGGCACTCTGCGCTCCCGGCAAGGCCGTGGCCTATCGGCGTTCCTTCAACTCCCGGATGATCTCTTCGAGGGCGGAAATCACTTCGTCCTTGCTCGCGTTGCGCTTGTTGAACTGCAGGCGCAGGTTGAAGGCCCTGGTCTGCGGCCGGAACGCGAACACGAACGACTTTGGACGTCCTGCCTTGGGCTTCTCGGCGTCCTTGCGGAGCTGTTCGCGAGTGGCGCCCTGGCTGGCGATCCTCTCCACCAGCTGCAGCATTTTCTGCGGGTCGCCCTGGCGGACGATCTGCAGCAACAGCGAACGGTTGGCAATGCCCGCCAGGCGGACGACCTTGCGGACTTCCGGCGGGATGCCGTTCAGCGACAGCGACTCGGTGATCGTGCTGCGCGACTTTCCCAGCCGCCTGGCCAGGTCTTCGTGCGTGTAGCCGAACTTCGAGGCCAGGCCCTGGAGGGCCTCGGATTCTTCGAACGGCGTCAGGTCCTTGCGCTGGATGTTCTCGATCAGCGCCAGTTCCATCATCTCGCCGTCGTCGACGTCACGAATCACGACTGGCAGTTCGCGCAGGCCGGCCTGTGAGGCGGCGTGGTAGCGGCGCTCGCCGGCGATGATCTGGAAGCGCGCGCCGCGCTGCCGGACAATCAGCGGCTCGATGATGCCCTTTTCCTTCACCGAGGCGATCAGTTCCGCCAGGTCGCCCATGGCCTGGCGGGGCTGGTCGGGGTTCGGATCGACGTGTTCGATGGGCACGAGCCGGCCGACCGGCGTGCCGCCCGGAGCCGCCAGCGTCTCGACGTAGTGGGCGTCGTGGCGCATGCGGAGCGTCTCTGGCAATCCCCGCTTAGGCACGATCGATAACCTCCTCACACAGGCTGTAGTACTCGGCCGCGCCGGTGGATTCGGGCGCGAAGGTAAAGATGGACTCGCGGTAGGCCGGGCTCTCTTCCAGGCGCACGCTCTTGCTGATGACGGTGCGGAACACCCTGTCGCCGAACACCTTCCGGATCTGATCCCGGATGTCGCGCGCCAGCGCGGTCCGCTTGTCGTGCATGGTGATGACGACGCCGAGGATTTGCAGCGCGGGATTGGGGCGCTGGCGGACCTTCTCGATGGTCTCGAGCAGGTCGTCGGTGCCCTCGAGCGCGAAGTACGACGACTGGATCGGGATCAGCAGGTGACTCGAGGCCACCAGCGCGTTGACCGTCAGCAGGCCCAGGGCCGGCGGGCAGTCGATCACGACGTGTTCGTACTGGGCATGGAGTTCCGCCAGCTGGTCCTTCAGTCGGAACGGCGCGTCGAGTTCGCCGGTCATGCGCGACTCGAGCTTGGCGAGCGAGATGCGAGCCGGGGCGATCGACAGGTTCGGCAGCGTAGCGGGGACGACGACGTCGGCGAGGCGGACGTCGCGGTCGACGAAGACGTCGTACATGCTCTTGTCCGCGGCGCGGATATCGAGATACGACATCGAGCTGTTTCCCTGCGGATCGAGATCGATCAGCAGGGTGGGTTTGCCGCGCATGGCCAGGGCGGCGGCGAGATTGATCGCGGTCGTGGTCTTGCCGACGCCGCCCTTCTGATTGGCGATGGAGAGGATCATTCGCTCTGGGAATGAGGGTTCCCGAGCATTATGGGCGCCGACGTCCACCGAGTCAAACTGGTAAAAATGACGCAGTCTAAGTAGCTGGAAAATGGAGGGTTAGCGGGTTGGTCGGCCGGCCGACAAAGAGCAGTGAGATATGAGAAGGGAGAAGAGAAAAGTCGGAAGCAGTTCTCACTTCTCTCTTCTCACATCTTGTACTTGCCCATGTCGTCGGGATCGAGCTGCTCGAGCCACTGCTGCAGGCGGTCGCTGTCCTGCCGCTCGTTCGACAGGTCGACGGTCTTGGCGTGATCGATCACCTTCTCGTCGACCAGGATGGGCGCGCGGGTGCGGAGCGCCAGCGCGATCGCGTCGCTCGGCCGCGCGTCAATCGCCACCGGGCCGGCCGGGGTGTGCAGGTGGATCATCGCGTAGAAGGTGTTTTCCTTCAGGTCGCACACGACGATTCTGTCGACGCTCGCCTGCAGGTCCTGGATGATGTTGCGCAGCAGGTCGTGCGTCATCGGGCGCGGCGTCTGAATGTTCTCGATCTGCAATGCGATGGCATTGGCCTCGAATACGCCGACCCAGATGGGCAGCACCTTCTGCCCTTCGCTGTCGCGCAGGATGATGATGGGCATGTTGGTGATCGGATCCACCATCAGGCCCTTGATGTTCATTTCGATCATCGTTACCCCGTCACCGCTTCGCCCCACACCGAGTTGGGGCCTGCCCGTTTGATCGTCACGTCGATGAGCTGCCCCAGCCACTGCGGCGGCCCCGGGAAGTTGACCACCGTGTTGCCGCTGGAACGGCCCGTCAGCTCCCACTCGCGCCGGCGGCTGGTGGCGTCGACCAGCACCTGGGTCGTCGATCCAATCGACCGCTGGAAGAGGTCCGACTGGATCGACCGTTGCAGCGCCTGCAGCGCCACGATGCGCCGCGTCTTCTCCTCGTCGGGGACCCCGTCCGGCATCCGTTTCGACGCCAGCGTGTTCGGCCGCTCCGAGTACTTGAAGGAGAACATGCTGTGATATCCCACTGCGGCGGTGAGCGTCAGCGTCTCCTCGAAGTCGGCGTCCGTCTCCCCTGGGAAGCCAACGATCATATCGGTCGATAGCTGCACCTTCGGGATAGCCTCGCGGATTCGTGCCACGAGATCGAGGTACTGCTCGCGGGTGTGCCGCCGCCGCATCAATCCAAGGACCCGCGACGATCCGGATTGCACGGGAAGATGCAGATGTTTACAGACCTTCGGCAGGTCGCGGACCGCGGCGATGACCCGCTCGCTGGTGTGGCGCGGGTGCGGGCTGGCGAAGCGGATGCGATCGATGCCGGGAATTTCGTGGACCGCTTCGAGCAATGCCGGGAAATCGCAGGAGGGGTCGTCCGGGGCCTGGTAATGGTTGACGATCTGGCCGAGCAGCTGGACCTCGCGCCGGCCGCTGGCCGCGGCGTCGCGTGCGTCGGCGAGGATCTCGGCCTTGGCGCGCATGCGCTCGTGTCCGCGCGTGTACGGCACCACGCAGAACGCGCAGAAATCGTTGCAGCCCTCGATGATGGTCACGTAGGCGCGGACCGGGTCGCCGCGGCGCACGATGCCGAGCGGAAACGAGGGCTCCTCATACGGGTTGTCGATGGCAATCCGGGGCGGCGGCATCCGCCCGGTCCGGCCGTTGGCCTCGCGCTGGCGGTCGATCGCCGCGCTGGCCAGCATCGGCAGCATCTTGACCTGCTGCGTGCCGACCACGACGTCCACCACGCCCGCCGAGCGGGCGATCAGCTTGTCGCCTTCCTGTTGCGCCACGCACCCGGTCACCGCGACGACCGGATCACGGCCCAGCTGGCGTCCCATTTCAGAAATCTCGCCGAGCCGCGTGTAGAGCTTGTCTTCGGCCCGTTCGCGGACCGAACACGTGTTGATGACCACCAGGTCGGCGTCGGTGTCGACCTCCGTACGGTCGTAGCCGTTCGCCTCGAGGAGCCCTGCCATGCGCTCCGAGTCGTGCACGTTCATCTGGCAGCCGTAGGTTTCAATGAAGTATTTCATTGCCGGGACGTCTGGGCCTTCGGTGGCCGGTTTCGCCTTTCGCCTTTCGCTTTCGCCCCCGTCTTATCGAGCAGTTCGCGGGCGCCCTCCAGTGCCTTCTCCCCCGCCGCCGCGCCCCCCATCATGCGGGCCAGCTCGGCGACGCGCGCCTCGGCGTCCAGGCGCGTCACGCTCGTGAGGGTGCGGCGGCCCTGAATCGTTTTCTCGATCAGGAAATGGGTCTGGCCGCACGCCGCGATCTGCGGCAGGTGCGTGATGCACAGGACCTGGAAGCGATCGCCCAGCGAGGCGAGCTTCTGCCCCACCACCGTTGCCACCCGTCCGCCGATGCCGGCATCGACCTCGTCGAAAATCAGCGTCTTGGTAAAGCTCCTCTGGTGGGTGCGGTCGTCAGCCCGCGCCGACGCCTCAGCCGCGAGGGCCGCAATCGTCTTGAGCGCCAGCATGAGGCGCGACAGCTCGCCGCCGGAGACGATCCTGGCCAGCGGCCGGACATCCTCGCCGACGTTCGGCGACAGGAAGAACTCGCCGGTGTCGATACCCGCCTGGGTCCACTGCCCTTCCGCCTCGGCGCTCGTCAGCCGGACCTCGAACGTGGTGCGCTCCATCGCCAGCTCGGCCAGCTCGCTCTCGATCTGCCGGCTGAACTTCGGGGCCGCGGCGTGGCGGCTGGCGGACAAGCTCCGTGCGGCCTTGAGGAACGCGGCGCCGGCTGCGGCAAGCTGCTGCTCGATGTCGGCCACCGATGACTGGCCACCGGTGAGCGCCGTGTGCTCCGCCGCCAGGCGGTCGCGGCGGGCAATCGCCTCTTCAAGCGTGCCACCGTGCTTTCGCTCGAGCCGTTCGATCAGGGCGAGACGGTCTTCGACATGCTGGAGCCGCTGGGGGGAGGCATCGATGCCGTCGGCGAAGTCCCGAAGCGTGAACGCCAGGTCTTCGAGTTGGGCCTTGATGCCGTCGCGTGCGTCCAGGTAGGGCGCAAACCGCGGGTCGATCGACGCCAGTTCTCCGACCCTTTTCCAGATGCGCCCCAGCGCCACTAGCGCCGCCTGCTCGCCCTCGTACAACTCCGTGTAACTCTCGCCACACAGCCGTTGAATGGTGTCGGCGCTGCGCAGCAGCTGGCGTTCGGCGGTCAGCGTATCGTCCTCGCCAGCCTGCAAGTTCGCCTTCTGCAACTCGTTCAACTGGAACTCGATCAGATCAAGCCGGGCGGCGCGTTCGCGATCGTCCATCCGCAACCGATCGAGCTGCTCGCGAAGGCCGCGCACGGCCGCAAACGCCGCGGCCACGGATTGGCCCGCCGCGTCGAGCCCGGCCCATGCATCGAGGAGCGCCAGGTGCTGGGTGGGATCGAGAAGCTGCTGATGCTCGTGTTGACCGTGAAGCTCGACGAGACGATTCGAGAGGTCCTTGAGCGCTGCCGCCGTGGCGAGCGCGCCGTTGATGAAGGCCCGGCTGCGCCCCTGCGACGTGATTTCCCGTCGGACGATCAATTCACTGCCGTCCTCGGTTTCGAAAACGGCTTCGACCGTGGCGACGTCTTCGCCGGTCCGAATGAGATCTTGCGTGGCGCGTCCGCCAAGCAGCAGGCCGACCGCCTCCACCAGGATCGACTTGCCTGCGCCGGTCTCGCCGGTCAGCGCATTGAACGAGTGTTCAAAATCGACGGCCACCGACTCGATGACCGCGAGGTTGCGGATGGTCAGATACCGAATCATGGGGATGACCTTCGACCGGGAGCCCGCCTCGCCGAAGCGTTGGCGAAGCGGGGAACTCTCGCCGTATCATTACTTTGACAGAATTTCCCATGGCGTGCTACGGTTGGTCTGGTACCGCGCTCTCCCAGCAGCGCATCCCCATGGAAGTTGAATTCGGAGGCCTGTAAGGGATGCCGCCTGCTCAAGGAAATACCCAGCATTTCGCTCAACTGATTTTCGAAGCCAGTCCGATCGTGCAGTTCATCATGGGACTGCTGGTCGTGTTCTCCATAATCTCGTGGGGAATCGTCCTCTACAAATGGTGGGCATTCCGGGGCATCGAGAAGCACACCTCCACCTTCGTCGACGTTTTCCGCAAGAGCGCGAAGTTCTCCGAAGTGCATGCGGTGTGTCCGTCGCTGGCGTCCAGCCCGCTGGTCGGGATGTTCCAGGCCGGCTATGCCGAACTGACGGCCCAGTTACGGGTCGCCCAACCCGCGGCAGCCAGTCCCGGGGCCCCTGCCCCGCGTCCAACCTTGAAGAGCCTGGCCGCGGTCGATCGCGCGCTGCTGCGCGCCTCGTCGATCGAGGTGAACAAGCTCGAGAAGCGCGTGACGTTCCTGGCGACGACCGCGAGCATCACGCCCTTCATCGGACTGCTTGGTACGGTGTGGGGCATCATGACCGCCTTCATGAACATCGGCGCCCAGGGCTCGACCGACCTCGCGGTCGTGAGCACTCCGATCGCGGAAGCGCTGATCGCCACGGCCCTGGGACTGTTCGCGGCCATTCCGGCAGTCTACTTCTATAACCACTTCACCTCGAAGGTGAAGGGCTACGCCTCGGAGATGGACGACTTTGCGCTCGAGTTCCTGAACATTGCGGAGAGGAACTTCACCTGATGCCGGCCACAGCAGGCACCGAACGCCCCGAGGGAGCGCTCATTGCCTAAGGTCATGTCACAGCCGGACGCGAACACGGGCCGTAAGCGCGCCCGCCGCGTGTCGACGTCGCTTTCGGAGATCAACGTCATCCCGCTGGTCGACGTCATGCTGGTGCTGCTCATCATCTTCATGGTGGCGGCCCCGATGCTGCAAAAGGGCGTCGAGGTGAACCTGCCGGTGGCGCGCCGCGCCGACAAGCTCACCAACACCCAGCCGTTGTATGTGACGATCCCGACCTCCTACCGGCAGGATCGCCGCGTCTACATAGACGACGATGGCATTCCCATTGAGGTGCTGGCCGAGCGCATGCGCCAGGCCCTCGACGGGCGCAGTGACAAGCAGGTGTTCCTGCGGGGTGACGGCGCCGTGATGCTGCAGGAAATGATGGACGTGTTCGGCCGATTGAAGGAGGCCGGCGTCGAAAAGATCGGGATCGTGGCGCAAGAGCGCCGCGCCGGCCAATGAACACGGGATGTCTTGGTAGCCCGATGGCCCGATGGCCCGATCGCCCGATCGCCTGATATGGACGCAGTCAGCGAAGTCATCGTCGCGCGTGCGCCGAAAAACGACCGCCTGAACTCCATGCTCGGCGCGTCGGCGCTGGCGCACGTGGCCATGCTTACGGCATTGGTGTTCCTGCCGGCGTGGTGGTTTGGCGCCGAGTTCGAACAGCCCGAAACGATCATGACGATCAGCCTCGGTGGTCCGATTGGTCCGAATGACGGCGGACTGTCCACCCTTGGCGGCAGGACGATCCAGGAAGCGGTGCCGGTCGACGTGAAGAAGCCGGAACCAATACGTCCCCCTTCCGCGAAGGTGCCCGAGATGGTGGTGCCCACCAAGGCGCCGCCAAAGAAGACTCCGCCGCCCAAGGTCGAGGCCACGGATCCACGGAGTGCGCGGCCGACGAAGGGCGCCGAAGTGCAGAAGGGTACGAGTGTCGCGGAGACCGGCGCCAAGGGCATGGGCTTCGGCCTGTCGTCGGGCGGCGGCGGGGCCGGCGGCCATCTCGAGGTGTCGGACTTCTGTTGCCCGGAATTTCTGACCACGATGGCATCGGTGATTCGGTCGAATTGGAACCACCAGGTCGGCGCCACCGGCCGAACGCACCTGCGATTCGTGATCCAGAAGGACGGCCGCATTGTCGACATCACGGTCGAGCGGTCGAGCGGCTACGAGGCGATGGACCAGTTCGCGCGGCGTGCCCTGTTGCTGTCGAAGTTGCCGCCGCTGCCGGCCGCGTATGGCGAGCCCGTGCTGGCGGTGCACCTGTACTTTGATTACACGCGCTGAGACGACATGATGACCACCAGACTTCGCTGGCCCGTGCTTGGATTGATGGTGGCGGCATCAGCCGTGGCCATCGCCTCCCCGTCTGCTCCGGAAGAGCTCCGGGGTGACCGCGCCGAAGCGGCCGTCGGCCGCGCGGGCGGACAGCAGCCGACTTCTCCGACGCAACCGACGCCGCCACAGCGTACGGCGGTGGAAGTCACCCTCACGGGTGAGGGCGGCGCCCAGACGCGCCTGGCGGTGCCGGATCTGATCGCGCTGTCGAACGACCAGGAAACACAGGACGCGGCGCGCGTGATTGGCGAGGTCCTGTGGAACGACCTCAACTACGAGCGAGAGTTCTACCTGATCCCGCGCGACACCTACAAGACCATCCCATCGGCGGCCAGCATGGATACGGTGCCGTTCGATCGCTGGCGCGAGCTTGGCGCCGATGGCGTGGTGTCGGGCATCGTGCAGCGCGCGGCCAGCGGCGTGCGGGTGGAGCTGCGGCTCTACAGCGTGCGGGCCCGCCAGTCGGTGTTCGGCCGCGAATACACGGGGTCGGTCGCAAATCCCCGGCTGTACGCGCACACCTTTTCCGACGAACTCCACCTGTCGCAGCGCAACCTGCGCGGCGTGGCGCGCACCAAACTCGCCTTCTCGTCGGATCGCAATCGCGAGGCCGTGATTGCGACGGTCGAGAAGCGCGAAGTCAAAGAGGTGTACATCGCCGACTACGACGGCGCGAACCCGCGGCGCATCACCATCAACCGCACGCTGAACATCACGCCGGCGTGGTCTCCCGACGGGCGCTCGATTGCCTACACGTCGTACCGCTCGGGACTGCCGGATGTGCTCATCTCGAATATTTTCGCGGGCACGATGGAGAACCCCACCAAGGGCGTGGGCCAGAACTTCCTGCCGGTGTTCTCTCCCGATGGCAGTCGGATCGCGTTCATGTCGAGCCGCGACGGCAACCCCGAGATCTATGTCGTCAACCGTGACGGCTCCAACCTCGTCCGGCTGACCAACAACGCGGCCACCGAATCGACGCCGACGTGGTCGCCATCGGGAACGCAGCTGGCGTTTACATCGGATAGGTCCGGGACACCGCAGGTTTACACGGTGAACGCCGACGGTTCCGGACTGCGCCGCTTGACGTCCGAGTCGTACGCCGATCGCGCCACCTGGTCGCCGGCGCCGTACAACGAGATTGCGTTCGCCGCGCGCACCGGGCCGGGCTTCGATATCAAGATCTACAACATCGCCTCCGGCGAGACCCGGCAGATCACGTTCGGCGAGGGTACGAACGAGAGTCCGGCGTGGTCGCCGAACGGCCGTCACCTGGCGTTCATGTCGACACGAGCCGGCCGCAGCCAGATCTTCACCGTGGATCGCGACGGGCGGAACCTCCGGCAAATCACCCGCGACGGCAACAACTGGACGCCCCATTGGTCGCAATAGGGACCAGGGGCATAGGGGGTTACAAGGGTCATGAGAAGAGATTCCAGAGCGCTGGTCGTCATGGTGCTGCTGCTGACGATGGGTGGGGCCGCCTGCGGGAGCAAGGCGAAGCCGCCGGTGGCGCGCCCGCAGCCGCCGGCCAGCGTAGCCGATAACAGCCCCCCTCCGAAGCCGCCCGCACCGCCGCAGCCGATTGCCGAGCAGCCGATCAGCGTGCCGCCCATTCCCGCCGACGAGTTGAGCGGCCGCTCGATCGATGACCTCAATCGCGACTCCCCGCTGAAGCCGATGTTCTTCGCGCTCGACAGCGCGGAGGTCAGCGGCGAGGGCCAGCAGATTCTCCAGGCCAACGCTGCCGTGCTGCGGAAGTATCCGAACATGCAGGTCACGATCGAAGGCCATTGCGACGAGCGCGGCACCGCCGAGTACAACCTGGCGCTGGGCGAGCGGCGCGCGGTCGCCGCCCGGAATTACCTGGTGTCGCTGGGCATTGCCGCCGACCGGGTGAAGACCGTGAGCTACGGCAAGGAATTCCCGTTCGACGCCGGTCACGATGACGCCGCGTGGGCCAACAACCGGCGGGCGCATTTCGTGATCACGGCAAAGTAAGATGGGAGTATGAGCAGGCACATTACACACCGGCTCCTGCCCTGGGGCTGTCGGCTTGCCGTGCTTGGTGTCTTGCTGGCCGGCGCCAGCCCGGCTTCAGCCCAGTCGCAGCGCGAGCGGCAGATGATGGCTGACTTGCGGATGCTGCAGGAGCAGACGCAGTTGCTGCAGCAGCAGCTCACCGCGGCGATCGAGCAACTGACGTCGGCGCTGAAAACGATCAACGGCCGCATTGACGAACAGAATGCGGCGACGCGGAAATCGTTCGCCGATCAGAAGCTGGCGGTCGATCAGTTCGGCAGCGATCTGCGGGTGGTCCGCGAGCGGATCGACGAGAACACGGTCCGGATCTCCGGATTGTCACAGGAAGTCGAGGCGCTGCGTCTGGCCATCCCGGAGTTTCCGGTGGCGCCGGCGGTGCCGGTCGATCCAGGCGCACCGGTGACGCCGGGCGCGATTCCGGATCCGAACGCCGGGGCGACGGCCCCGGCTGCGCCATCACAGCCGCTGGCCCCGGGCATGAGCCCGCAGCGCGTGTTCAGCACCTCGATGGCGGACTTCACCTCCGGGCAGTGGGCGCTGTGCATCGACGGTTTTGGGAGCTATCTTCGCAACTTCGCCCGAACCGACCTGGCCGACGACGCGCAGTGGTACGTCGGGGAGTGCTATCACCAGGACGGGAAGTTCGCGGAAGCCATCGATGCGTATAATCGCGTGATCGCGAATTATCCGAAGGGTGACCGGGTGCCCGACGCGTACTACAAGCGGGGGATGGCGCTGAGCGCGACGGGGCAAGCAGACCGGGCGCGCGAATCGTTCGAGACGTTGATGAAGAACTATCCCGACCACGACATGGCGCGGATGGCCAAGCAGCAGCTCGACCGGCTCAACCGTGGCAAGCCAGAGTAGCGGGCTTGCCCGCCGGCGCGCGACAGCGGGACCTCACCTGTCACAGGGATGTAGTGATCTAGTGATCTGGTGATCCGTCGTTTTTCAAACACACCCAGACCGCAAAACACTCGAATACGTGTCAGGCCGGTTGGCTCGAGGCACGGGGAAAGAACAGGTGACGTGACATGGGTAGCGTGAACAAGGTAATCCTGGTGGGCAACCTCGGCCGAGACGCCGAGGTGCGCGTCACGCCGGGTGGTCAGTCCGTGGCGAGCTTCAGCATTGCCACCACCGAAAACTGGACCTCTCGCGAAGGCGAGAAGAAGGAACAGACCGAGTGGCACCGCATTGTCCTCTGGGGCAAGGCGGCCGATTCGCTCCAGCCCTACCTCGTGAAGGGCAAGCAAATCTATCTCGAGGGACGCCTCCAGACCCGTCAGTGGGACAAGGACGGCCAGAAGCACTACACCACGGAGGTGAAGGCCGACAAGATTGTGCTGCTCGGCGGCGGCCGCGGCGGTGGCCGCGAGGCCGATCGTGGTGACAGCGCCGGCTATCAGGACCCGATGTCCAACGCCGCGCCCGTCACCGACGACGATATTCCGTTCTAGGTTCCTTCACGCCCGTAGCGATCCTGGAGGCGGACCACATCGTCCGTTTCCGGGGTCGACACTTCAAGGACATCCGTATCCTCGATCGCGGTCATGCGGTGGATCGTGGGGGGCGTCACATGAACGGCGTCGCCCGGCCCCATCTCCATGCCGACCAGCTTGCCGTCGACTTCCCGCTCAAACAGGATCTTCCCTGACCACACGAAGATCGTCTCGTCCTTCTGGTGGTGGTACTGCAGGCTCAGCGCCTGCCCCTTGTTGATGTGAATCTGCTTGCCGACGTAGCGATCGGTGCGCGCCCACCACACTTCGTAGCCCCAGGGTTTTTCGACGCGGTGAAGCGGCTGCTTCGAATCTACGTTCACGACGACGGACTCCTTTGAATGGCGGACGCGGCCAGCGCGTCGAATAGATACTGCTCGATTTCAGCCGCGGTGGCGAGCCGCAGCGCACGCCCGGCCAGCCGGCGCGCTTCATGTGCGCTGAGGTCGTGCACGACCTGGCGGACGATCGGAATCGCGCCCGGCGTCATGCTGAAGTCGGTCAGGCCCAGTCCGACCAGCAGGCCAACCAGCGCGGGGTCGGACGCCATTTCGCCGCACAACGACACCGGAATACGGTGGCGGGTGGCTGCCTTCCGCACCAGGCGGATCAATCGCAGCATTGCGGGATGCAGCGGCTCGTAGAGGTCTGACACGCGATCGTCGGTACGATCGACGGCCAGGCAGTACTGGATCAGGTCGTTGGTGCCGATGGTGAAGAAGTCCACGTCCGGCGCGAGCAGGTCGGCGGCCAGTGCCGCTGACGGGATCTCGATCATCGCGCCGACCTTGATGCGCGCCGCCGCTCGGCTGAAGCCCGACGCCACCGGACCGAGCTCGTGCTCGACCTCGGTGAGGATTGCCCTCGCCTGCCGCACTTCTTCGACGGCGGTCACGAAGGGGAACATGATGCGAAGCGGCCCGTGGGCCGAGGCGCGGACCAGCGCGCGCAACTGGGTGCGCAACAGGCCGGGATTGGCCAGACCGAGCCGCAGGCCGCGCAGGCCAGGCCGCGTGCGGCGGCGCCGCTGCTGCAATTCGCGGCTCATCTGCCGCTCGTCGAGATCGAAGGTCCGAATCGTCACCGGGCGAGGCGCGACCTGTTCGATCAGGTTGCGATACATCGAGTACTGCTCGTCCTCGGTGACGCCTTCGAGGGCGCGGCCCGACAGCATGAACTCCGAGCGATACAACCCGACGCCTTCAGCGCCATATTCATCGAGGTAGTCGAGGTCTTCGAGCAGCTCGACATTGGCTTCGAGCCGTACGCGCACGCCGTCGCGCGTCGACACCGGGCCAGCCTCGACGGTGGTCGCGCTGCGGCGTTTCGGCCGGGCCGCACGACGCTGTGCCTCCTCGATCACGTCCGGCGGCGGTCCCACGGCCAGCTCCCCCGTCGTGCCGTCGAGCACCACCGGCGTGCCGGCGCTGATCCGCACCGACGCGTCGTGCAGGCCGACAATGGCCGGCACGTTCAGTGAGCGCGCCAGAATCGCCGTGTGGTAGGTGCGGCTGCCGGCGTCGGTCGCGAAGCCCTGCACGCGCGACCAGTCGAGCTGTGCGGCCACGGAGGCGGTGAGTTCATCCGCGATCAGGATCGACGGGCCGTCGATCTGGCTCAACAGCTCGCGGGGGCCGCGCGCGCCGTGGCGCAGGTTCATCCGCAAGCGGCCCGCGACGTCCGCCACATCATGCTCGCGCTCGCGGAGGTAGGGGTCATCCATGACGGAGAACATCTGGTACAGACTTTCGTAGGCGCGATGCACGGCCCAGTCGGCGTTGACGCGCTCGATGCGGATGATTTCCTCGGCGCGACCGACCAGCATCAGGTCGTCGAGCATCAGAATCTGCGCGTCGAACAGCGCGGCGAGCTCGCTGCCCTTGCCGTGCGCGACCCGGGTGCTGATGCCCTGCAGTTGCCGTCGCGATTCGGCGCGCGCAACCTGCAGCGCCTGCACCTCGCGGTCTACGCGATCGGGCGGGATCGGGAACCGCATCACCTCGGTGCGCTGCGTCAAGATGACGGCGCGCCCGACGGCGGCACCTGCCGAGACGCCAATGCCCGTCAAGCGCTCCACGACTCTTCTCCGAAGCCGCCGTTCACCAGGCGGCTCAACGCATCGATGGCGTCGGCTTCGTCGGTGCCGTCGGCGGTGATGATCACGGTGGTGCCCGCTCCCGCCGCCAGCAACAGGATGCCCATGATGCTCTTGCCATCCATGGTCCGGCCGTCACGGCTGATGCGAATCTGCGACCTATAGCGCGTGGCGGTGTGGACGAACTTGGTGGCCGCGCGCGCGTGCAGGCCGAGCCGGTTGCGGATGACGACTGCCTGACTCGTCACGTCTGCGGCTCCGTCCCGTCCCGCGACTCCGCTCGGGACGGCCCTGAGTCCGTCGACGGACCGCCCCCCAGCAGATCCGATGCGACCCAAATTGCGTTGCGGCCATGCTCGCGCAGCGAGCGAGCAATCTCGGTCAGCGACGCATCATCCTTGACGCTGACCGCCTTGATCAGCATCGGCAGGTTCACGCCGGTGATGATCTCGACCTTGTGCTGCTCCAGGAAGGTGATGCCGAGGTTCGACGGCGTGCCGCCGAACATGTCGGTGGCCAGCAGGACGCCGCCGGGCTGGCGCACCTTCTCGATCGCCGCGGCGATCGCTTCGCGCGCGTCCTGCACGTCTTCGTGCCAGCCGATCGACACCGCCAGGAAGTGCGGCAGGTCTCCGACGATGGTTTCGGCGGCGTTGACGAGCTCGGTCGCCAGTTGTCCGTGCGTCACGACCACGACGCCGATCATCGTGCCTTCACCAGGTCGCGGTGCGACAGCTTGATGGCCAGACCCTTGAGGTCGGACAACTCGCGCTTCAACGCTTCGGCCACGTAGACCGAGCGATGCCTGCCGCCGGTGCAGCCGATGGCGACGGTCAGGTAGCTCTTGCCCTCCTGCACGAACAACGGTACCAGCCACTTGAGCATCGACGCCAGCTTCTTGATCGCCGTGCGGGCCGTGGGCTGACGGCGGAGGTAGGCGGCGACCGCAGGATCCTTGCCGGTCAGCGGGCGCAGTGTCGGCACCCAGTGGGGGTTCTTCAGGAACCTGACGTCGAACATGAGGTCGGCCTCGGCGGGCGGGCCATGCTGAAACCCGAAACTGAGAATCGTCAATACCAGCCGTGAGGCCTGCTTGCGGCCGCTGACGAGCTCGCGCAACCGCTGCCGCAGCTCGTGCACGTTCAGCTTCGAAGTGTCGATCACCTTGTCGGCCATTGCGCGGATCGGTCGCAGCGACGCCCGCTCTTCGGCAAGGCCCTCGGTGATCGGCCGGTCCGCGGCCAGCGGGTGCGGCCGCCGAGTCTCGCTGAAGCGCCGCACCAGTTCGGCGTGCCCGGCCTCGAGGAAGATCAAGCGCTGCGTCAGGTGACGGTTGGTCCTGAGCTTGCGGTAGACACGCGGGAAGTGGCTGACAAACCGAGGCTCGCGGATGTCCATCACCACCGCGACGCGTTGGTGTTCGATCTGGCGCTCGGCGAGTTCAGCCATCACGGGCAGCAATGACACCGGCAGGTTGTCCACGCAGTAGTAGCCGAGATCCTCGAGCGCGCGAATCGCCTGCGACTTGCCGGATCCGGATAGACCCGTGAGGACGATGAAGCGCGCCCAGCTGGCGTCCCGGCGAGGCCTGCTCACGCCAGCTCCTCGTCTTCCTCCCCGCCTTCGCGACCGAAGGTCGCGCCGTGCGGAGGCGCGAGTGGCGCGTTCCGCTCGAGCGACGCATCGAGGCGGGCCACCAGTGCACGAGCGGCGTTGATGCCGCGCATCCGCAGCAGCTGGTTGCGCGCCGCCACCTCCACGAGGATGGCGAGGTTCCGTCCCGGCGCGACCGGCATCCGGATCAGCGGCACCCTGAGGCCGATCACGTCGAAGGCGGCTTCATCCAGGCCGAGACGATCGTATTCCCGGTCCGGATCCCATCGATCGAGCTGCACGACCAGTTCAACGCGCTTCGACGTCCGTGTCGACGCGATGCCGAACAGGTCGCGGATGTTGATCAGGCCGAGGCCGCGCACCTCCATGTGATGTCGCGTCAGCTCCGGGCAGGCGCCGATGACGATCGATTCCGAACGGCGCCGGACTTCGACCGTGTCGTCGGCCACCAGGCGGTGGCCGCGCACCACGAGGTCGAGCGCGCACTCGCTCTTGCCGATGCCGCTGTCGCCGACAATCAGCACGCCGAGGCCGAGAATGTCGACCAGCACGCCATGGATGATCTGGCGGTGCGCGAGGCGATCCTCGAGCATCGCCGTCAGCTTGCCAATCGCGGCGGCGGTCGGGACCGGCGTGCGGAGCACCGGCACGCCGGCACGCTCCCCTTCGAGCGCCACTTCCGGCACCAGGTCGGCGCCGCCGGTCACCAGCAGGCACGGCAAATCTTCGCCGAAGCACCTGGCCAGGGCGTCGGTCCGGGTCTGGCGGTCCAGACTCTCGAGGAAGCGGACCTCGCTGTCGCCAAACAGCAGGATGCGGCCGGCCTGCAGGTATTCGTGGAAGCCGGCCAGCGCCAGCCCGGTCTTCTGGATGTAGGGACTGGTAATCTGGCGCTGAAGTCCGCGGGCGCCGGCGAGCAGCTCGATCGACAGGCCAACCGATTCGGGCCGGGCGTCGAGCAGCCCGCGAACCGTCACGGCCGGAGTCATGCTCTTAGAATAAGACCTTTCGTTGGTTGGACGTCGGAATCTTCAGCTCTTCCCGGTACTTCGCAATCGTGCGCCGCGCCAGCCTCAGGCCTTCGCGCTGGAGAATGCTGACGATTTTCGAGTCGCTGAGCGGCTTCTTGTGATCCTCGCCCTCGATGATCTTCTTGATGCGGTTCTTGATGGTCACCGATGACACCGCATCGCCGTAGGAACTGCTGATGCCGCTGTGGAAGAAGTACTTCATCTCGAACACGCCCTGCGGCGTGTGCATGTACTTGTTCGTCACCACCCGGCTGACCGTCGACTCGTGCATGCCGATGTCGTTGGCCACGTCGCGCAACACCAGCGGGCGAAGGTGTTCGATGCCGTGATCGAGGAAGTCGCGCTGGAAGGTGCAGATGCTGGTCGCGACCTTGTGAATCGTCCTTTGCCGCTGCTCCACCGACTTGATCAGCCACAGCGCCGAGCGGAACTTGTCCTTCACGTAGGCGCGGGTCTCGTCGGTGTTCTCCGCGGCGCCCTTGTCGAGCAGGCGGCGGTAGGTCGGACTGATGCGCAGCTGCGGCAGACCGTCTTCGTTCAGCACCGCGACGTACTGATCCTCGACCTTGATGATGTAGACGTCGGGAATCACGTACTGCGACGGCTGCCGGTTGAAGCGGCTGCCCGGCTTCGGATCGAGATGTTGAATGATCTCAACGTGGCTCTTCAGCTCTTCGATCGTCAGTCCGAGCCGGCGGGCCAGTTCCGGCATCTGGTGGTTGTGCAGCAGGCGCAGATGCTCGTTGACGATCCTGTCCGTCGGCGTGCCGTCGAGGTGCAGGTGCTTGATCTGCAGCGTGAGGCATTCCTGCAGGTCACGCGCGGCGACACCGATCGGATCGAAGCTCTGGATCAGCCGCAGGGCCGCGTCGACCTTCTCGGCCGGAAACGGACCCATTGACGCGATCTCGTCCACCGATGCGACGAGGTAGCCGTCGTCATCGAGGTTGCCGACAATCGCCTCGCCGATTTCGCGAATGGTCTCGTCGGTGGTCTGCAGTGACAGCTGCCACTCCAGGTGATCGGTGAGGGACGAGCTGGTCGAGAGCGTGTTCTCGATGGGCGGCAGTTCTTTGACTTCCTGCGGCGCGCGCGGCCGGTAGCCGTCGTCCAGGTAGTCGCCAAAGAAATACTCGTAATCGGCGTCGTCCCACGAATCGGTCTTGTCCTCGCCGCCCTCCTTCTCCTGCGGCGTCTGCTCCACCGCGGCGAGCTCTTCCGTCGGCACCTCTTCCAGCAGCGGATTCTCGACCACTTCCTGGGTGAGCAGGTCCGCCAGCTCCAAGGTCGACATCGGCAGGAGCTTGATCGCCTGCTGAAGTGACGGGGTCAGGATCAGCTTCTGGGCAAGCTTCGCCTGCAGCTTCTGCTGGATTGCCATGGCCAGCTGCAATCTTAGTCCAGCCGGAAATCAGTCCCGAGGTAAATCCGCCTGACTTCTTCGTCTGCGGCCAGTTCGGCGGGGGTCCCGCTCCTGAAGATGGCCCCATCAGTGACGATGTAGGCGCGATCGGTAATCTTCAAGGTCTGCAGCACGTTGTGGTCGGTGATCAGGATGCCGATACCGCGTTCCTTGAGATGGAAGATGATCTTCTGAATGTCCGAGACCGCGATCGGATCAATGCCGGCGAACGGCTCGTCGAGCAGCATGAAGCGCGGATTCATCACCAGGGCGCGGGTGATCTCGGCGCGGCGGCGCTCCCCGCCCGACAAGGTGTAGGCGGCCGCCGACGCCAGCGGCGTCAACCCGAGTTCGGCGAGCAGTCCGCGCACGCGCGCGCGGCGTTCCGACGCATTGAGATCCAGCGTCTCGAGGATCGCCATGATGTTCTGCTCGACCGTCAGGCCGCGAAAGATCGACGGCTCCTGCGGCAGGTAGCCGATGCCCTGACGCGCGCGCACATACATCGGGTCGTCCGTCAGGTCGACGCCGTCAAGCGTCACACGCCCAGCGTCCGGCGCGGTCAGTCCGACCGCCATGTAAAAGATGGTGGTCTTGCCGGCGCCGTTGGGGCCCAGCAGGCCGACGACGTCACCGGACCTGACTTCGAGGCTGACGCCCCGAACGACGGTGCGGCCGCTATACGACTTGGTAAGTTCGTGCGTCTGGAGGGTCGAGTGCATCATTTCGGAGGCGGCGGCACGCAGGTGCCGCCGCCTTTCGTCTGAGTGCGGACTTCGTTGTTGCCGTCGATGTGGACTCTATCGGACGCCTTCCAGAACGTCAACGTCTTGCCGCTGCTCTCCTTGCAGTCGGCGTCGACCATCGTCACGGGCGCGCCGCTGACGACATACTTGTCCTCGGCTTGTGTGTAGACCAATCGCGTGCCCCTGACCGTGCGGCGATCGACGATCGCCGTGACGGTGGTGTTTGCTTCCAGCTTCTCCAGACTGTTCTCCGACTTGGCGAGCCGTAGTTCCAGGGTGGCCGCTGTGAGGTTGCCCTGATCGCCGTCGAGTTGCGCCGCTGTCGTATAGGTCGCCACGCGCGTCTGGTCGGAATAGGTGAAGGTCTCGGCCCGCGCAATCATCGGCCTTGGCTTGCCGCCCGCGACCGGTTCGGGGCTGGTGATTGCCAGGTTGGTCACCACTTTCCCGGTGGCCGTCAGGTCACCCCTCGATTCATCCAGCGTCAGGTTGGATGCGCTGATGGTCGTTTGCCCTTGGACCAGTCGTGATTGCCCTTTGTTCCCTTTGTATTCGGCCATACGGCTGGTTTCGTCGTAGGTGAACTCGTCACTGACGACGATGACGGGCTCCTGTCCGGACAGCAGGGCGGGCCGCCGGGTCGGCGCGGTTCCGGGCGCAGGCGTCTTCGGCGGCAACAGCGTGCTGCTGACCTGGCCTTTGGCCACCATCCGGCGCGGGTTGAGGGTTACGTCGATCGTGGCGGCGTCGATCGTGAGCGATTCGCTCTCAACATGCGGCAGCGGCGCGGCGCCGTAGAGCCAGAGGGTGCCCTCCTGCACTGCGTAGCGCGACTCGCTGCTGGTGGCCTGCAGCGCGCCGTCCCTGAAGTCGACATTGCCGATAAACTTCGCTTCGGTCAGGGTACCGGCGGCGGCATCCAGCCCCGCCTCGAGGCTGCGCGCTCTGACGATGCGGCCGGCCTGGCCCTTGGGACCGGGCTCGCGGTACTCGATGCCTTCGGAGAACTTCATCTCGCGAATGCCGTTGGCGTTGCCGGTGGCGACCAGCGCGTTGGAGCGGATGGTGCGGGCCGCGGTGTCTTTCGTGGCAGGCAGCGTAACCACGACACGCTCGCGCGTTGACAGGAAGTTGAGGCTGCCGTCGGCCCGCATGCCGATGTCCATGAAGTCGCCGGCCAGGGTCTGCAGCCCAGTGCCGGCACGGCTGGCAACCTGGATCTCGGCGTTGCCGGCAAGCGTGGCGTGCTGCAGCGTCGTGCCGTCTTCCATGTAATCGAGGTTGATGTCGCGGGCGGTCATCGACCTCAGGGCGCTGGCGCCGGGGCTGCCGGTGACGCGCGAGCCGTTACGCAGTTCGACGTAGTCGGGTTCATCCCGATCCGGGAACAGCCGGACCATGGATGAGTCGGCGTCGATCACCTGGCCCTCTCGCTCCATGTGCATGACCTGCTCAAACCGCATATAGCGGTCGCGGCGGGCATAACCGAAGCTGCCGGACGTGAAAGACATCGCTTCGAGGTCCTGCTCGGCCGCGAACGTGACGTCCGCCTTGTCGAGAATCCACATCACGTCCTTTTGCTGGTCGAAGGTGAAGCCGACGCCGGAGCCGCTCATGCGGCCTTGATTGAACTTCACCTCGCCAGGGATGCGGACGATCTTCTCGGCCTCGGTATAGGTGGCCTGCTGGCTGGTCGCGACCAGGCCGTCGTCGGTTTCGAGCCTGACGTTGCCCCGAACCTCGAACGAGGCGTTCTCCTTGCCGATGAACGCCTGATCACCGGTGACCACGTAGTTGTGCCCGCCCCGGTTGTTGGCCATGATCCTGGCGCCGCGCAGCACGGCTTCGCCGTCCTGGTTGGTGGTCTGGACTTTGAACTCGATGCGGAGGTCCTGGTCCTTGCCCTTGAGCTGGATGGCGTCGCCGCCCTGGACTTCAAACTTCGAGGCGGGATCGAAGCGATCGACGCGGGGTGGCGCGACCGCTTGTTCGCGCGGACGCATGGTGTACGCAACCGTACCGGCCACTCCCACGGCGATGATCGCCAGTGCCGCACGCGCGTGCCGTTGCCATTGGGCCATCCACTCTGATTGTACCAATAACGCATGCGCCACGGAGGCACGGAGGGCACCGAGCCACTATGGATTGTCCGGGTGAGAGGCTCCGTGCCCTCCGTGTCTCCGTGGCAGCTTGGTCCGAGAGGCCGAGCACTGATTGCGCCGCTGGTCCCAGACGCCTGCGCGTCTCCGGGGTCATTCGCGATGTGAAGTCGGTCGCGGCCTGCCCGCCTGACGGAATGAAGGCGCCCTGCAGCGATCGTCGGGGACGATTGGTGCGGTTGGCACCGTGGCCGTCCCACACAGACCCGTTGAAGATCAGCAAGGACCCGGCCGGGCCGTACGCGAGCTGCTGGCCCTCGACGTCGGCCCGGCAGTCCTGCATCGAATCCTGCGGCGTCTTCCGCCATCGGTGCGTGCCGGGGACCAACCGCGTGGCGCTATCGTCCTGGGTAAACGCGTCGATCATGAAGATGAAGCCGACAAGCGGAAAGTCTTTGGAGCCGCGTTGCACGTCCACGTGCCAGTCGCCGGCGTTGGTCTGCGGCTGGAGCGCGCGTGCGTGGTCGGAACTGAGCCTGAATTCAGAGCCGATAACCTGCCGGCAGGCATCGAGCAACGCCGGGAAGACGTAGATCAGATCGAAATCGGGTCACGATTGACGAAGTCCACGACGCGCGTGGTGTCGCCGCCGATCACGATGTCCTCCGGCGACGCGCTGGTGACGGCGGCATCGTACGACTTGGCGATCTGCACGACCTGGACTGGTGAGACGATTCGTTCGACGACGACGTTCCTTTCACTGAGCGCGCTGAGCATCGCGATGTGAGCTGCCTGTGACCTGCTGCCCGCTGGGCCTATTCGGTGGCCTGCCGGAAATCCTCGAGCCTCAGCTCGACGTATTTGTCGCCCTGGTACTCGTTCTCTTCGACGGTGTAGGCAATCTCGACGGCATCCTTCATCGCGGTCAGGCGCTCGTGGTGTTCGGCAGCGTTCCACTGAATGGCGCGCAGGATGCGACCATTCTGCTTCATCGTCATCTTCAAGTGGCGATCCTTCAGCAGCCGCGGACCGTCGACGATCGACACCGGGCTGGTGTGGAACTTCGGCCTCGGGTTGCCGGGACCGAACGGCGCCAGGCGCCTAAACTCCGACATGACCTGCTCGTTCAGATCCGTGAACGCCAGCGGCCCGTCGAGCCACAGCCGCGGCCGCAGGTCGTCCGGCCCCAGGCACCCTGCAGCGTGCTGGTTGACGGCCAGCCGGAATTCGCGGATCCGCGACGCGTCGAGTTGCAGGCCGGCCGCGGCCTTGTGTCCGCCGAACCGCTGCATGAGCGGCGCACACGACTCGAGGCACCCGAGCATGTCGAAGCCCGCGATGCTCCGGCACGACCCGTGGGCGACGTCGCCATCGACCGACAGCACGATCGCCGGGCGGTAAAACGCATCGACGAGCTTCGACGCGACAATGCCAATCACGCCGCGGTGCCATCCTTCCCCGGCGACGACCAGCACGCTGTGCGCGCCGACCTCGGGGTCGGTCTCGACGATCTTCTTGGCCTTGGCCAGAATGTCCTGGTCTTCCTGCCGGCGGCGGGTGTTCTCGGCCTCGAGCTGTTCGGCGAGCGCCCTGGCTTCGTCGGCCATGGCCTCATCCGAGGCCAGCAACAGCCGCGTGGCGATGTCCGGTGTGCTCATGCGTCCGGCGGCGTTGATGCGTGGCGCCACCATGAAGCCGATGTGGTAGCTGTCGATCGTCTTGCCGTTGAGGCCGGCGGCCTCCAGCAGCGTCCGCAAGCCGACCTTGTGCGGCCCCTTGGTGAGCATTTGCAGCCCGAGCTTGGCGATCACGCGATTCTCGCCCACCAGCGGCACCACGTCGGCGAGCGTACCGATTGACGCGATCTTCACGAATGCCGGCAGCCAGCTCGACTTGCCCGCCCTGCCGCACATCGCCTGCACGAGCTTCAGTGCGACGCCGACCCCGGCGAGGTTCTTGTCCGGATAGGTGCAGTCGTGCCGCTTGGGATTCACCACGGCGCATGCGTCCGGAAGCGCGGCATCCGGCTCGTGATGGTCGGTAATGATGAGGTCGACACCGAGCTCACGCGCCCGCCTGGCCGCCTCAGGCGCACGAATGCCGCAGTCGACTGACACGATCAGCGTGACGCCCTCAGCGTGGAGGCGCTCGATCGTGTTCGGCTGCAGGCCGTAGCCGTCGGTCAGCCGCTCGGGAATGAAGTGTCCGACGTGGCCGCCCAGCAACTCGATGGCGCGGCGCAGCATCACGGTCGAGGTAATGCCGTCGACGTCATAGTCGCCGTGCACGGCGATCCGCTCGCGACTGGCGATGGCGGCCATCAGGCGATCGGCAGCGCGATCCAGATCGACAAGCCGGGACGGATCGAACAGCTGATCGAGCGAGGGATTGAGGAAGCGTGACGCTGCGTCGGGATCGGTGAGGCCGCGGATCGCCAGCAGGCGCGCCGTGACCGCCGACACCTTCAGCTCGTTGGCCAGAGCGACGGCGGCCGCTGCATCGTGCGGCTTGGTGTTCCAGATGGGCGGAACTGGCATGAGAATGAAGCAGCAGTGAGACTTCTCACCGCTCACTTTCGATGATTCCCACCGAGCCCATCTGGCGGAACTTGTCGTAGCGCGCGTTGAGGCGTCCCTCGACGGACAGGCCCGACACCTCCGCCAGCGCCCGGGTCAGCGCGACGTCCAACAGCGTCGCTGCCTGTGCGGGATCGGTATGCGCCCCGCCGACCGGCTCGTTGACGATCTCGTCGATGATGCCGAGCGCCAGCAGGTCGGGCGCGGTGATCTTGAGCGCCGTGGCCGCCTCGACCTTCTTGTTCGGATCCCGCCACAGGATCGACGCGCATCCCTCCGGGGGAATCACGCTATAGATCGCGAACTCGTGCATCAGGATGCGATCGCCGACGGCAATGCCAAGGGCGCCGCCGCTGCCGCCTTCGCCATGCACCAGCACGATCACCGGCACTTCGAGCATCATCATTTCCCGCAGGTTGAGCGCGATCGCCTCGGCCACGCCGCGCTCCTCCGACTCGACGCCCGGATATGCCGCCGGCGTGTCGACGAAGCAGATGATCGGCCGCCCGAACTTCTGCGCCATCGCCATCGTCCGCATCGCCTTGCGATAGCCGTCGGGACGCGCGTAGCCGAAGTTGCGATAGATCTTCTGCTTGGTGTCGCTGCCTTTCTGGTGGCCGACGATCAGCACCGGCTGACCGTGATGCGCCGCGGTACCGGTGACGATGGCGTGGTCGTCGGCAAAGCGGCGATCGCCGTGCAGCTCCACGAAGTCGGTGAACAGCCGCTCGACGTAGTCGAGCGTGGTCGGCCGGGACGGATGACGGGCCACCTGCACGCGCTGCCAGGGGGTCAGGTTCTGGTAGAGCTCGCCGCGCATGGCGTTGACGCGGCTCTCGAGCCGCGCCATCTCGCGATCGCGCTCTTCGCTCGGCGCGAGGATGGCGAGCGCTTCGATTTCCTTCAGCAGCTCGCCAATCGGTTCCTCGAAATCTAGGAGATCGGGCATCGGGGATCTCAGCGATCAGGGATCGGGGTTCAGGGGCAGGGATCAGGGGTCATGAGTGAATCGTCACCGACCCTATTCCACACAGCCTTTCCACATCCGATACGAACTGCTCCGACGTTCTGACGCGGATCGAGTGGGTGACCTCGGCCCGGACAATCACGTGGCGCGATCCGCCGTTTCCACCCCACGACGCCGAGTCCGCACCGTAGGGGCCCCGGTTGAGTTCCACTTCAACGGCCACCGGGCGGTCGCCACGGTGACGGGTCATCACTTCCCATAGCGACTCAATCGTCTCACGCGGGCAGCCGCCCTTCAATCGAATCCGGACGCCGCGGGACAAGCGCTCCCTGAGCGCGGAGAGCGGCAGGATGTCGGCGCATTGAAAACGCGAATTCTCGTCATCGCGCTCGAACTTGCCGCGCACCAGCAGCAGCGCGCCGTTCTCAATCAAGGCGCGGTGCTTGCCGAACAGGTCGGGGAACACCACCACCTCGACGGCGCCCTGGTGATCCTCGAGCGTGAATACGCACATCGGATCGCCTTTCTTGGTCTTCAAGCCGCGGAAGCCGGACACGATGCCGCCGACGTAGAGGTCTTCGATGATCAGCCGGCCCGGTGATCCATCCGAGCCTTGGGGAATCTCGGTCATCGTCAGGTCCCCGACGGTCTTGGCGCCGAACGCCCGCAGGTTGTCGGCGTGTCGATCGATCGGGTGTCCGCTCAGGTACAGACCGAGCGCATCCTTTTCGTGCGCCAGCAATTCCATCTCGGTCCACGGCGGTGAATCCGGCAGGCGGATGATGGCGAGGCTGCTGCCCTGTTCGCCGCCGCCGAACAGGTCGGACTGCCCCAGCTCGCGATCCCGTTGCGTGCGGTGGCCGTGTTCGATGGCACTGTCGACCGTGCCGAACAGCTTGGCCCGACCGGCCGGCAAACCCACGCCGGTTGGCACGAGGCCGTCGCAGGCCCCGGACTTGACCAGCGCTTCGAGCACCTTCTTGTTGACGACGCGCAGATCGAGCTCCTCGCACAGCTGATGGAGCGACGTGACGCGGCCGGTGCGTTCGCGCACCTCGATAATCGCCTTGATGGCGCCTTCACCCAGGCCTTTGATCGCCGTCAGGCCGAACCGCACGCCTTCCGGCACGACCGTGAAGTGCAGCTGGCTCTGGTTGATGTCGGGCGGCAACACGGCAATGCCGCGCTCCCGAGACTCGGCGATGTAGACCGCGAGCTTGTCGGTGTTGGCTGCCTCGGTGGTGAGCAGTGCCGCGGCAAAGTGCTTCGGATAATTCGCCTTGAGGTAGGCGGTCTGGTAGGCCAGGAACGCGTAGGCGGTCGAGTGCGACTTGTTGAAGCCGTACCCGGCGAAGAACTCCATCAACTCGAAGATCTTGCTGGCCTTCTTCTCGCCGACGCCCTTGGCCCGCGCGCCCGCCATGAACGCTTCGCGCTGCTTCGCCATGACCTTGGGATCCTTCTTGCCCATGGCCTTGCGCAGCACGTCGGACTGGCCCATCGTGAAGCCCGCCAGCACCGAGGCCATTCGCATGACCTGTTCCTGGTAGGCAATGACGCCGTAGGTATCGGCGAGGATCGGCTCGAGCGACGCGAGCTCGTATTTCACCTCGCTGCGGCCCGCCTTGCGGTTGATGTAGTCGTCGACCATGCCGCCCTTGAGCGGGCCGGGGCGGTAGAGCGCGTTCATCGCGATCAGGTCTTCCAGGCGCTGCGGCTTGGCGCGGCGCAGGATCTCGCGCATACCCGAGCTCTCGAACTGGAAGATGCCGTAGGTCTGGCCGTCGACGAACAACTGGTAGGTCCTGGCGTCGTCGAGCGGCAGGTTGTCGATGTCGAGGTCGACGTGCTCGGTGCGTTTGATCTCGGACAGCGCGTCCCGGATCAGCGTCAGCGTGCTCAAGCCCAGGAAGTCCATCTTCAGGAGGCCGACACGCTCGACTTCCTTCATCGCCCACTGGGTGGTGATTTCGTCGCGGTTGCTCCGGAAGAGCGGCGCGTAGTCGCTGATCGGGCCGGGGGCAATGACCACGCCGGCCGCATGCACGCCGGCGTTGCGCGACACGCCTTCGAGGCGCTTGCCCATTTCGAGGACGTCGTTGACGCGCGAGTCGGTCCTGGCCATCTCGCGCAGCGCCGGGTTCTCGGCCAGTGCCTTGTCGAGCGTCATGTCGAGCGCCGGCGGAATCTGCTTGGCGATGCGATCGACGTCGGCGTACGGCAGGTCCATGACGCGGCCGACGTCGCGGATCACCGCCTTGGCCTTCATCGTGCCGAAGGTGATGATTTGCGACACGTTCTCGCGGCCGTACTTGTCGGTGACGTAGGCGATCACTTCGCCGCGGCGGCGCTCACAGAAGTCGACGTCGATATCCGGCAGCGACACGCGCTCCGGGTTCAGGAAGCGCTCGAAAATCAGGTCGTAGTAGAGCGGGTCGACGTCGGTGATGCGCAGCGCCCACGCCGCCAGGCTGCCGGCCGCCGAGCCGCGGCCAGGTCCGACCGGAATGCCCTGCTCGCGCGCGAAGCGGATGAAGTCCCAGACGATCAGGAAGTAGCCGGGGTAGCCCATCTTCTTGATCATCGCGACTTCGTACGACAGTCGCTCTTCGTACTGGCTGATCGAGTGGCGCAGCCGGCCTGCCGCGTCGAGTTGCCGCAGCCGCTCCAGGCGCTGCGCGTAGCCGTGCCGGACGACGTGCTCGAAGTAGCCGTCGAGATCGAAGCCCGCTGGCACCGCGAACTTCGGCAGGTGGTTCTCCCCGGATGGGATGGTCACGTTGCAGCGCTCGGCGATCAGCAGCGTGTTCTTGATCGCGTCCGGGTAGTCGCCGAACACCTCCGCCATCTGCTCGGCGGTCTTCAGGAAGAACTGGTCGCCGTGGTACTTCAGGCGATTCGCGTCGTTCACGGACTTGCCGGTGCCGATGCACAACAGGATGTCGTGCGGCTTGTGGTCGCCGTGCCGCAGATAGTGGACGTCGTTGGTCACGACCAGCGGCATCTTCAGGTCGCGGGCAATCGGCAGCAGGCCGTTGTTGACGACGCGCTGCTCGTCGATGCCCTGGTACTGCATTTCGAGAAAGAAGTTGCCGGCGCCGAGAATATCCTGGTACTGCGCCGCGGCGGCCATCGCCTTCGTCGCCTGCTCGGTTCGAAGCGCGGTGGCGACCTCACCCTTCAAGCAGCCGCTGAGACCGATCAGTCCCGCGGCGTGCTGCGCGAGCAGTGCTTTGTCGATGCGGGGCTTGTAATAGAAGCCCTCGGTGTAGCCCGACGACACCAGCTTGATGAGGTTCTTGAAGCCCTGCGCGTTCTCGGCCAGCAGCACGAGATGGTTCGCGGTCTCACCCGGCGTGCCGCTCTTGTCGCGGCGGTCGCCGGGCGCCACGTACACCTCGCAGCCGAGGATCGGATTGATGCCGCGCTTTCTCGCCGCATCATGAAACACCACCGACGAGAACATGTTGCCGTGCTCGGTGACGGCCAGCGCCGGCATCTTCAACTGTTGCGCCTGATCGAGGAGCTCGTCAATCCGGCATGCACCATCGAGCAGCGAGAACTCGGTGTGGAGATGCAGGTGGACGAACTCTTTAGACATGACCAGCTATTCCCATTCGATGGTTGAGGGAGGCTTCGAGGAAATGTCGTAGACCACGCGGTTGATGCCGCGCACCTCGTTGACGATCCGCGAGGAGATCGACGCCAGCAGGTCGTGCGGCAGGCGCGCCCAGTCGGCGGTCATACCGTCAAGACTCTCGACCGCGCGCACCGCCACCGTGAACTCATAGGTGCGCGCGTCACCCATCACGCCGACGCTCTGCACCGGCAGCAGCACGGCAAAACTCTGCCAGATACGCTCGTACCAGCCGGCGTTGCGCACTTCGTCGGCGACGATCGCGTCCGCCTTCTGCAGCAGCGCAATCTTGTCGCGCGTGATGCCGCCGAGGATGCGCACGGCGAGTCCCGGCCCGGGGAACGGCTGGCGGACCAGGAACGCCTTGTCGATGCCGAGGTCGCGCCCGACGGCGCGCACTTCATCCTTGAACAGCTCGCGCAACGGCTCGACCAGCTTGAAGGTCATCCCTTGCGGCAGGCCGCCGACGTTGTGGTGGCTCTTGATGGTGGCCGACGGCCCGCGCACCGATACCGACTCGATGACGTCCGGGTAGAGCGTGCCTTGCGCCAGGAAGTCGAATTCGCCGAGCCGTGCTGCCTGGTCGGTGAAGACGTCAATGAAGGTCTTGCCGATGATCTTGCGCTTCTGCTCGGGATCGGTGACCCCGGCAAGGCGATCGAGGAACGTGCTGCCGGCATCCACGTGGTGGACCGGCAGCTTCAGCTTCTGGTAGCGTTCGACCACCTGCCGGGCTTCGTTCAGGCGCAACAAGCCGTTGTCGACGAAGATGCACTGGAGACGATCGCCGACGGCGCGATGAATCAGCGAGGCGGCCACCGTGGAGTCCACGCCACCCGACAACCCGCACACGACGCGTCCATCCCCGACCTGCGCCGTGATGCGCGCGGTCGCTTCATCGATGAACGACGCGATCGTCCAGTCGCCGGTGCATCCGCACACGTCGAACGCAAAGTTGCGCAGCAGGTCCTTGCCGCGATCGGTGTGCGCGACCTCGGGATGAAACAACAGCGCGTAGTAGCCGCGCTCAGGCGCTTCCATCACCGCGACGGGCGCGTTGTTGCTGCTGGCGGCGACCGCAAAGCCCGGCGGCGCGGCGGCCACGAAATCGCCATGGCTGGCCCAGACCTTCAGTGCTTCCGGCATGCCATTCAACATGCGCGACGACACCGACAGGTCGCGGCGGACCAGCGCATGGCCGAATTCACGATGCGCCGACCGGCCGAGCGTGCCGCCCAGCATGTGGGTCATCAGTTGCATGCCGTAACAGACGCCGAGCGTCGGCACGCCAAGGTCCAGTACGGCTCGGTCGCAGTGCGGCGCGCCGTCCTCGTCCACGCTGCTCGGACCACCAGACAGGATGAGGCCAACGGGCTGCCTGGCCTTCAGCGCCGCCACGGTGGTGTCGAACGGCAGGATTTCGCAGTAGACCGACAGCTCGCGAAGCCGCCGGGCGATCAATTGTGTGAACTGCGAACCGAAATCCAGGACTAGGATGGTTTGGTGAGCCACGGTGATTTGACGGTAAGTCGTTATTATAGCTCGTGATGGCGCACTGCTTCGCGCTTGTGCTCGCCTTGATCCAGGTAGCGGTGGAGGTCAAACCGGCGGATTATGACTCGCGCTGGGTGACGGCCTTCGACGTCGATACGCCGCCGGCCACGACGCCGGGCTTCGACGACACGACGGCGTACGTGCCGCTCAAGGGCGGCCATCTCGTCGCTGTCGATCTCGATCGCGGCACGATCAGATGGCGACTCGAAGCGGAGAGCGCGTTCACCCCGGCCATCGGCGGCGGCCTCGTGTTTACCGTCTCCGGCCCACTGATCGAGGCGCGCGACGCGTCGACCGGCGCGACCCGCTGGCGCGCGACGCTGCCGGTCGGCGCTTCGGGACCGCTGTATTTCGACACGGGGTGGCTGCTGGCTTCCACCATGGCCGGCGACCTCGCCGCGTTTCGCGCCTCCGATGGGCACCTCGTCTGGCGGCGTGAACTCGGCGCGCCGCTCATCGGTCGGCCCGGCCCCTCGCTCGACCGGCTGTTTCTTCCGCTCGCCGACAACCGCCTGGTCTCCGTGATGTTGACGACCGGCGAAACAGTCTGGGAGCTCAAGCTGCCGGCGCCCATCGCGGGATTGCTCGCGCTCGACGAGCAGGTCGTCTTCGGCACCGCCGCCAAGCGCCTCACCAGCGTCGACGTGCGGCGCGGACGAGAGCGATGGACGCGGCGTCTCGGCGGCGACCTGGCCGGCATCCCGGCGGCCGACGAGAAGCGCATCTATTTCGCGTCGCGAGACAACATGTTGAACGCCGTCGGTCGCGGCAGCGGCAACTTGCGGTGGAAGGCCGAACTCGAGTCCCGGCCAGCCGGCGGGCCGCTCACACTGACCGATGCGCTGTTGATGCCTCTGGTCTCGAACAAGATCATCGGCTTCGATGCCGAGACCGGCAAGCAGGCGGTCACCGCCACCGCGGCCGGCGAAGTCGGCCAGCAGCCCTATGTGCGTCGTGGCGTGCGGCAGACGCAACCGCAGTTGATCACCGTCAGCCGCGAGGGACAGTTGCAGGGGTTCGGCCGCCGATACGAGCCGGTGCCGGGGCCGCTGTCGGTATTGCCGGGACTGCCGACGGTTCCTTAGCTAACGGAATACCGTCGACGACGCACGCGCTGCCCAGCACGACACTCACCTTCTCCTTCAGTGCGCGATCGAACAGCTCACGGTCGTCGACGCCCGGCATCCCGATCCAGAGGAAGAAGCCGCCGCGCGGCGAGATCCACCGCACGCGATCCTCGAGAGGCTCAGGCGCGTGTCACCCGGCCGTCCGGCGGCGTGTGCACCGCAATGCCCGCACGCTGCAGCGCAAAGTGCAGGCGCAGGTAGGTCGCGACTCCGGTCAGGCCGACATACTGAAACACCACGCCCCGGACGAGCCACGCAAACACCTGCAGCGGCAGCGCCGCGAGCCCCACGAACGGCACAAACGCGATCAGACCGAGCGCGGCGGTGGCCAGAATCGACGCGCCGGTCGCCATCAGCATCAGCGCCAGGATTGCGGCCAGTGCCTGCCCCAGTTCCTTGGTGCGGCGTCGCACCAGCCGCGCCACGTGTGGCACTGCCGCGAGCACCCCGCAGTCCTCGGCCGCCACCACGATCTGCATCAACAGGTAGACGAAATTCACCAGCGTGATCGAGACCAACACCAGCAACGACACGAGCGTCACCGCGATCGGGTTCGCCAGCGCGGCCGCGATCGACGGCCCAAAGATGAACGCGAGGTAGGCGCCGGCAATCATGCCGTAGGTCACCGTCAGCGCAATCCCCAGCCGCAGGTAACGGAAGAACAGACGCCGCACGCCCTGGCTGAATCGTTCGAGCGACGCCTGGTTGGCCTCGCGCAACGCCGAGAATCGTAGCGGCGGCACTTCGACGGCGCCGGCCGCTCGATCCCCGGCCAGCAGCACCGTGACGCTGCCGGCCTTGACCGCGAACATCATGATCGAACCACCCACCATGACGACGCCCAGTGCCGCGACGAATGCGGCCAGCGCAAACGGCTGCGCCAGCAGCACGCCGACCATCGTGGACACCGTCTGCGTCAGATCATCGAGGCGCAACAATTCGAGCGGGTTGCCGCCGACCGTGAGCGCGACCAGAACGAGGCCGCCGACGATCGGCACTGCCAGCAGGGTCTTGAACAGCGTGTCGGCGACGAATTGGACCAGCACGACCTGCCAGTTCGCGGCGGTAACCAGGGCGCCGCGTTTGAGGGAGAGCTTCAGCAGACTTCACATTCTACAATGACGGTGCGGATGGCTTTTCCAGCGCTGGTCAGGCGCGCGGCGGTGCGGATTGTCCTGGGCGGCTTGGTCGCCGCGGCGGCGATTGCCGTGGCCGGGCTGGTCATCGAGCGGACGCAGCTGGGCGGTGACCTGAACGCATCGCATGTTCGCCTCAGAGCCGAGGTCGAAGGCGAGTTCGCCGCGCTGACCGGCCGGTTGGATCGCGCGGCACCGGGCGTGTCGCTCGATGCCGCAACGGTTGACCGTGCCGAGCGTGGCGACACCGCTGCCACGCGCCAGCTGTTCGATCAGGTGGCGGCCGCCGTGGCCGTCACCGACGTCGCGGTCACCATCTACGGCGGCAACCATCAGCCGCTGGCGTGGCTTGGTCGGTCGGACGATGTGCCGGAGGCGCGGAAGACCGGTCTTGCATCGCTGTTCCTGACCCAGAGCAGCCACGGGCTGCAGCTGGTGCGGGCGCAGCCGGTGGTCGATCCGGCCGACCCGCAGCGCCACGTCGGCGCCGTCGTGGCCCAGGTCGACCTGCCTGGCGCGGAGGTCGATTCCTCGCCCGGCTCGGCGTTCTCGCTCGACACCAGCATCGTGCCGGTGGCGTTACGGCTGCCGTTCGAAGCCATGACCGACGCCGGCCCGAACACCTTCGAGATCCGGTCGGCGAACCAGGAGCTGCTGGCGACGGTGATCGTGTCGGACGATGACCTGATCGCCGCGCGGCGGCGCCTTCGCGATCGGCTGTACGCGGCGGAACTGGCGCTGGGGGCACTCCTGGTGTTGCTCTTCGCCGGACCGCTGCTCGACTGGCGCCGGCTGGCTGGGTCGGCCCGCGCCGCCGCGCTGGCGACGCTGGCCATCGTCGGGCTGATCCTCGCCGCGCGCGCGATCCTGTGGATCGCGGTGCGCAAGTCCGGCCTCGCCGAGTTCTCGCTCCTGCCGTCGGCGCCCTGGTCGCGTTGGGTCGAGATGGCGTTCGCCTCGCCGCTGGACTTCCTCCTGAATGCGCTGGTGGTGGCCGCGCTGGTCGCACTGGCCGCTTCGAGCTTCGGTCAATGGCGCGCCGCACGCCGTCCCGGTCTCGGCGTCGTCGTGGTCGATTCAGCCGGGCCGGCCGCCCTGTTCTACGCCGTGCAGTTGGCGGCGGGTGCGGGCGTTACCGCGGTCGTGATGGCCTACGAGTGGCTGCTGCGGACCTACATCTCGCAGACGCCCGTCGACATCGTGCGCTTCTCCATGGATCGCCTCGATCCAATTCGCCTGCCGGTGATCGTCGGGCTGATCGCGCTGAACGCGGCGGTGATGGCGCTGGTGGTCCTGCTCTATCGGCTGGCATGGACGCCGTGGGTGTTCCCTGGCGGCGCGCTGTCGTGGCGCTTGCGATCGCTCGGACTGTGGCTGCTGCCGTCGGTGATCGTCCTGGTCGTGCTGGCGGCGGACGATCGCGCGCCGCGGTGGCCCTCATTGGTCGTGGTCATCTCCGCCGGAGTGGCCGCATGGCCGCTGCAGCGGTATTCGGCGTTGAGCCGCAACGGCTCGCAGGCGGTGAAACTGCTGCTGTCGTTCCTGGCGCTGGCACTGCCGTCGCTCGTGTTGTATCCGTCGCTGGTCGACGCCGCCGCGCGCGCGCAGCGTCGGCTGATTGAGTCGCGCTATGCACCGGAAGTCGTCAACCAACGCGGTGAACTGCATACCAAGGTGCGGAAGGCACTGGTCGAGATCGATCGCATCGTCGCGCTCGAGGCGCTGGTGCGCGCCAGCGACCCGCCGGTTAGCGGGACGCCGCCGACCGACGCGGCATTCTTGGTGTGGTCGCAAACCAGTCTGGCGACCGAGCGCCTGACCTCGAGCGTCGAGCTGCACAACGCCACCGGCGACATGGTGAGCCGGTTTGCGATGGATCTGCCTGACTTCGCGCAGCCGCAGCCGTGGAACGAGCCGTCGTGCGGCTGGGAGGAGCTCGAAGAAGTGTCGCCGCTGTTCTCGGAAGAACGGCGTCTGCTGCACGCCGGCCGCGCGTTGTGCCTGCCCGACGGGCGGCGGGCCGGCTCGGTGGTCGTGCACTCGATGCTCGATTACGGCAACCTGTCGTTCCTCTCTCCGCAGAGCCCCTACGTGCAGTTGATGCGTTCGGCGCGGCCGGAGCGCGAGCCGCGCCTTGACGTGGCGCTGTACGTCTACGGCTGGAGCCGGCGTGTCCTGTACAGCTCAGCCGAGGAGGCGCCGCCGCTCACGGAAGACGCGTTTCGTCGCGCCAATGCCTCGCGCACGCCGTTCTGGACCACCATGACGCGCGGCTCGGAGTCACGGGATGCCTTCGTGCTGAACGACCGCGGCGCAATCCAGGTGCTGATGACATCGCGGCGGGATCTGTTTGGCCATCTGGTGGCCGAGGCCGAGCTGCTCGCGTTGGCCTTCGTAGTGTTCGTTACCGCGGTGCTTGGCCACATGTTGTTCAACCTGATGGTCGGCCGCGCGCCGGCATCGGGGCGCGCGCTGTTCGCCGAGGTGCGGGCCAGTTTCTATCGCAAGTTGTTCCTGGCGTTCGTCGCGGCCGCCATCGTGCCGGTGCTGGCTCTCGCACTGGTATCGCGCAACTACATGGCCGGCGTGATGCTCTCCGGGATCGAGCAGAACGCGACCCGCCTGGCGACCGTGGCCAGCCGCGTGTTCCAGGACTTGCGGGCGCTGGTCGGCCAGGCTGCGGTGGCCGACGACCTGATCGTGTGGTTGAGCCGGGTGGTCGGACAGGACGTCAACATCTTCGACGGTCCGCTGCTGCTGGCCTCGAGCGAGCGGAACCTGTTTGCCTCGGGATTGCTGCCCGGCCGCACGCCCGGCGAGGTGTATCGGGCGGTCTTGCTCGACGGGCGGCCGTCACACGTCGGCCGCGAGCGCGCCGGAGGCCTCGAGTACCTGGTTGCGGCGACGCCCGTACAACTCGAGGGTCGCCAGGCGGTGTTGACGGTGCCGCTCGCTTCCCGTCAACAAGAGACCCAGGCACAGATCGAAGAGCTCGATCGCCGTGTGCTGCTCGCGGCGGTGCTGTTCATCATGCTCGGCGCCGGCATCGGCTACTACATGGCCGAGCGCATCGCCGATCCCGTCAATCGACTCATGCGCGCCACGCGCCGGATTGCGCGCGGTGATCTCGACGCGCGTGTGCTGGCCACCTCCTCGGATGAATTGCAGCGGCTGGTGGATGCGTTCAACCAGATGGCGGGCGACCTGCAGCAGCAGCGCGCAGAACTGGCACGCACCAACCGCCTGGCGGCCTGGGCCGACATGGCGCGACAGGTGGCGCACGACATCAAGAATCCGCTGACGCCGATCCAGCTCAACGCCGAGCACATGCGGCGCGTGCATGGCGATCGTGGCCGGCCGCTGGGCCCGGTGGTTGACCAGTGCGTGACGAACATCCTCGGACAGATTCGGCTGCTCCGGCAGATCTCGGCGGAGTTCTCGAGCTTCGCGACCTCTCCCGAACCGCGGCCCGTCGAGACCAGCCTCGCCGGCCTGGTGGAGGAGGTTGTGGAGCCGTATCGCACCGGCCTGGCCGGCCGCGTGGCGCTCAGCACGCACGTGCCGGCGAGCCTGCCGGTCGTGCGCATCGACCGCATGCTGATTGGCCGCGCCCTGACCAACGTCATCGAGAACGCACTGCACGCCATGCCCACTGGCGGCACGCTGGCGGTCGACGCCGCGCTGGCGCCCGATCGCATGGTGCAGCTGCGCGTCAGCGACACCGGCATCGGCATGGACGATCAGGCGATAGCGAAGATCTTCGAGCCGTATTTCTCGACGAAGACGATTGGCACGGGATTGGGCCTGACGATCGCGAAGCGGAATGTGGAGGCGAATGGCGGCCTGATTACGGTGACGTCATCGCCCGGCCGCGGCACCAGCGTGACGATGACGTTGCCGCAGGACTAGCTGGCGTCTTTGGTGCGCCGCTGCGAGGCCGGCGCGGGGGCGGCGTCCGGCGCGTCCTTCCGGCCACCGAAACGTGCCATCGCCTGGCCGATGAAGCCCGAGGCAAAGTAGGTATAGGCCATCACGATCAGCACTTCGTGCGGATACGACACCATCAACGCGATGCCGGCGGCGACCAGGAACAGCCCGCGCCAGCCGCGCCGCATCCCGAGATCGAAGGTCTTGAAACTCTGGAAGCGGATGGTGCTGACCATCAGCAGCGCCAGCACCACCAGCATCGCGAAGCCAAGCCACGCCTGCGGCTTCGCCTGCAGGCCCTCAGGGAAATAGAAGACCGTTGCCGCGACCAGGCCGGCCGCCGCTGGGCTCGGCAGACCGATGAAGTAGCGCTTGTCGGTGTTGACCTGGATGTTGAAGCGCGCCAGGCGCAGCGCCGTGGCGGTCAGATACATGAAGCCGACGGCCCATCCCATGCGGCCGAGCGGAGCCAGTCCCCACTGGAACGCCAGCACGGCGGGCGCCATGCCGAACGAGATCAAGTCCGCGAGGGAATCGAGCTGCACGCCAAAATCGCTGGTCGTGCCGGTCATCCGCGCGATGCGGCCATCGAGCATGTCGAGCACGATGGCAATGCCGATCAGCGGCGCGGCGGTGGCAACCTCGCCACGCATGGCGTGCACCACGCAGACCCAGCCGCAGAACAGGTTCGCGAGCGTGAACAGGCTGGGCAGCAGCGACACACCGCGCCGGATGCCACGCCGATCGTGGCCACGTGCCGGTGTGTGGAGCCGGAAGAGATTGTCCGGTTTCTGCTGGTTGCTCATGGTGCCAACGTTGCGAGCTTGGTTTCTCCGCCGATGACCTTGTCACCCGGCTTCACCGTGATCGTCGCCGTGCGCGGCAGATACAAATCAATCCGCGACCCGAATTTCATGACGCCGAATCGATCGCCGGCGGCGACGGTATCGCCTTCCGTCAGGCGGCACACGATGCGCCGCGCCAGCACGCCGACGATTTGCCGAACGACCACCGGGCCGCCGGGACGATCGAACCAGACTTCGGTCCATTCGTTCAGTTCGCCGGCCTCGGTCCGGTACGCGGGCAGAAACCTGCCCGGATGATACTCCACCCGTGTCACCCGTCCGGCCACCGGCGTGCGGTTCACGTGGACGTCCAGCGGCGACAGGAACATGCTGATCACCTGCCAGTCCCCGGCCGGTGCGCCATTCCAGGGCACGGTGCCGATGACCATGACCCGAGCGTCGGCTGGGGACACTACCAGGTTATCTCCGGCCGGCGGATGCCGATCCGGATCCCGAAAAAAGAACAGGAAAAACGCGGCGAGAATGAGAAATGGCACCGACCACGCCCGCCCCAACCACAGTCCGACGACACCTGCCACGGCGACGGCGACCAGGACGAACGGCCACCCCGCACGGTCAATGCCCATCTACTGATGATACTTGCTTGCCTGGCCGCAGCCCTGGCGAAGGCGGGAAAGTGCAAAGGGCATCCGGCGTGGATGCCCTTTGGGAAATGTGTTACGCCGACAGGCCGCTGGGCGAACCGTGCGTCCGGTGCTCCCGCAGGATCGTTTCCATCCGGTCCTTACACTGGAGTTTTCGCTTCTTGAGGCTGACTTCTTCGAATTGTTCGGCGTCTGACAGGTACTGCTTGGCTTCAAGCTCGTGCAGGCGACTATCGAGTGAGTGGTGCATGGAGGCCAACTCGCGGTACTCGTGGTTGGTCTCGATGAGGAGGTGTTTCAAATCCTCAGCCATCGTTTCCGCCTCCCTTCCGGGATCCGACGCGGTATGACGCCGTCCCTATGCGCCGGACTGTAACACAACTGCCATCCGAGGGATCCCCCTGATCTTTCGCTATCTGCTCTTACGGCTGAGGATGAAGGCGTCCTCGACCGGACTCGTGTAGTAGTTCTTCCGCACCCCGGCCCGCTCGAAGCCGGCTTTGGCATACAACCGAAGAGCGGCCGTGTTCGACTCGCGAACCTCGAGCGTCACTTCCGACGCCCCACGATGTGCCGCCTCATCGACGATGGCGGCCAGCAGTTGGGTACCGAGACCCTGACCGCGGAGCTCCGGCAGGACCGCGAGGTTGTTGATGTGCGCCTGTTCGGCAATCAGCCAGAAGGCGCAAAACGCCGCAACCCGGTGCGCGGGCGCCCGCAGCACGTAGATGAAGCAGACGTCCGGACGCTTCAACTCCCCCTCGTACCATTCGCGGGTCGTCGGGTTGTTGAACGAGGCTTCTTCCAAGGCGAGGATCGCGTCGAGATCCGCGTCAGACGAGATGCGCTCAACGGCCATTCCGCTCACGTTCGATCTCGGCATCGGGACGACGGACGTAGATCGGCTCGAGCGCGTGGGGATGCCCGCCAGCGCCCTGTGCCGCTCTGAGCCGTGCCAGCCGCCCGATCTGCGGCGCAAGCGATTCCGGCATTCGCCGGGTGGCGCGGCGGGCTGACGCATCGATTGCCGCCGCATCGCGCGGAACCGCATCGCCGATGAACGTCACGGATCGATCGGCGAAATGGCTCCGCCAGTCCGAGAGCAACGCCGCCGGCGCCGCGGTGGTTGGCGGCTCGAGGTGTGCCCCGGACGCGACGTCGATAATCGTCGCGAAGACATCGCCGCGCTGCGCGTCCATCCACGGCACGATCCGATCGGTGGCGTGGGTTCGCGCCTGCTCCGCAAGCGCATCGAGTGCCGACACGCCGATGACGGGTGTCCTCAGTGCCAGCGCCAGGCCCTGCATGGCGGCCAGGCCAATCCTGAGACCGGTGAAGGCGCCCGGCCCCGCGGCCACCGCCAGGAGATCAATCCGATCGCGCGTGATCGACGCGGCCTCCAACGCCCGGGCGATTTCGCCGGGCAAACGCTCCCCGTGCGTGCGCGCCGCATCGCCCGGCAACAGCGCCAGCAACTGGTCGTCGTCCATGACGGCGACGCTCCCGCCACGGGTCGTGGTGTCAAGTGCGAGGACGATCACATCTGCTCCACCAGCCTCACCAGGCCTGCCCGCCTCACCGGCCCTCCCCGCCTAAAGTCTGTCATACTCGCCGACACACTTTCGCACCGTGTCGCAGTCTCCAGCCACACCCACAGCGCCGCCAGCCAACCTCACGCCGGCCATGCGGCAGTACTTCGACGCCAAGCGCCAGTATCGTCACGCGCTGCTGTTCTTCCGGATGGGCGACTTCTACGAAATGTTCTACGAGGACGCGCTGGTGGCCTCGCGCGCGCTGGATCTCACGCTGACCTCCCGTTCGAAAGATGCCTCCGGCACGGCGGTGCCGATGTGCGGAGTGCCGTTCCACGCCGCCGACGGGTACATCGCGCGGCTGGTGAAAAAGGGCTACCGGGTGGCGATCTGCGAGCAGATCGAGAACCCCAAGCACGCCAAGGGGGTGGTCAAGCGCGACGTCGTGCGGGTGGTGTCGCCGGGAACGCTGACCGACAGCGCGTATCTCGACGCGCGCGAGCCGTCGTTCCTGATGGCCATCCTGGCCACTGCCGCCGGCGCGATCTACGGCGTGGCGCTGGTCGACATCTCGACCGGTGACTTCGACGTGGCCGACTACTCCGGTCCGGACGGCCTGGCCGCCCTTCGCGCGGAGGTGTCGGTGCTTCGGCCACGCGAGATCGTGGTCGCGGCCGGCCACGACCTGCCGTCGATGATCCCGGAGATCGCGCACCTGGGCCTGCCGGTCACCGAGATCGACGGCTGGCATTTCGAGCTCGAGGCCGCCCGGCAGACGCTGCTGGAGCAGCTGCGGGTGCAGAGTCTCGAAGGGTTCGGTCTCGAGAAGCGCCAGGCCGCGATCTGTGCCGGTGGCGCGCTGGTGCGTCACCTTCGCGACACCCAGAAAGCGGAGCTCGCGCACGTGCGCACCGTCCGCCTGCGCCAGTTTGCGGACGGGTTGTTGATCGACCCGACCACGCTGAAGCACCTGGAGATCGTGCAGGCCGCCGATGGCGGGCGCACCGGGTCGCTGCTCGATGAAATCGACCGGACGATCACGCCCATGGGCGGCCGGCTGCTCCGGACCTGGCTGCTGCGTCCGCTGACGGCGCTCGAGCCGATTCGCGATCGTCTCGATGCGGTGGAGGAACTCGCGGTTCGCACCCCCGAGCGCGGCAAGGCCCGCGAGACGCTCGAGTCGATCCAGGACCTCGAGCGGTTGATCGCCCGCGTGGCGCTCTCGATTGCGGGTCCGCGGGATCTCACGGCCCTGTCTCGCTCGCTGGCCGCGGTGCCGCGCCTCGCTCTGCTGCTGAACGATCTGCAGGCGCCGCTGCTCCGCAGCCTGACCGGCCAGCTCGACGACTTGCAGGACGTGCGCCAGTGGATCGATCAGGCGATCAGCGATGAACCGCCGGCGCTGGCGCGCGACGGCGGTTTCGTGCGCGATGGCTTCGACGCGGAAGTCGACGACTTGCGGCGCACCAGCCGCTCGGGCAAGCAGGTCATCGCCGAGCTGGAAGAGCGCGAGCGCGCCCGGACCGGCATCAAGAACCTCAAGGTCGGATTCAGCCGCACGTTCGGCTACTTCATCGAGGTCTCCAAGTCGAACCTGCATGCGGTGCCCGACCAGTTCATCCGCAAGCAGACGGTGGCCGGTGGCGAGCGCTACATCACGCCGGAGCTGAAGGAATACGAAGAGAAGGTGCTCGGCGCCGACGAGCGCATCGTGGCGCGTGAGCTCGAGGTGTTCGAGCAGGTGCGCCAGCGAGTGGCGGCCGAGGCGCCGCGAGTCCTCGATACCGCCCGCGCCGTGGCGGCGATCGACGTGCTGGCCGGCTTGTCGGACACGGCGGCGGCGTGCAACTACACCAAGCCGCATGTCCACGATGGCGATGAGATATCGGCCACCGACGTTCGCCATCCCGTCGTGGAGCGTCTGGCCGGCGGCACGTTCGTGCCGAACGATATCCTGCTGAATGCCGCCACGCATCAGCTCGTGGTGCTGACCGGCCCGAACATGGGCGGCAAGTCGACCTACCTGCGCCAGGTCGCCCTGCTCTGCGTGCTGGCGCAGACCGGGTCGTTCGTGCCGGCACGCGACGCGAAGGTCGGGCTGATCGATCGGCTCTATGCGCGCGTCGGCGCATCGGACAACATTGCCCGTGGCCAGTCGACGTTCATGGTCGAAATGCAGGAGACGGCGCAGATCCTGAGCGGCGCGACGTCGAAGAGCCTGGTCGTGCTCGACGAGGTCGGCCGGGGCACGGCAACCTTCGACGGCCTGAGCATTGCCTGGGCGGTCGCCGAGCACATCGCGACCAACCCGCGCTCGCGGCCGAAAACGCTGTTTGCGACCCACTATCACGAGCTGACCGACCTGGCCGACGCGTTCCCGGGCGTCGTCAACTTCCACGTCGCCGCCCGCGAGTGGAAGGACGACATCATCTTCCTGCACAAGATTCTTGCGGGGCGATCGGACCGCAGCTACGGCATCCAGGTCGCGCGGCTGGCGGGCCTGCCGGCCGGCGTGATCGCCCGCGCGCGCGACATTCTGTCGTCGCTCGAGCAGGACGAACTGCAGCGTGGCGGCAAGCCGGCGCTGAGCGGCGCGGCGCCGGCCGCGCAGCAGCAGCTGGGCCTCTTCCAGGCCTCCTCGCCCGCTGACGAGCAGCTGAAGGAACGCATCCGGGAGATCGACCTCAATCGCACGACGCCGCTCGAGGCGTTGCGGATCATCGAGGAGCTCAAGCAGGAGCTCGACCGCTGATGCGCGCCGCGCGGCTGGCACTCGTGCTGCTGGTGGGCGGCTGCGCAGGCCAGACCGTTCGGCCCGACGTCATCACGCTGGCCGTGCTCAGCTCGCCCAACAGCCTGGATCCGCGTGTCGGCAGCGACGAGACATCGCAGCGCATTCACACCCTGATCTACGACTACCTGCTCGCACTCGACGATCGGCTCCGCGTGGTCGGCGGGCTCGCGTCCAGCTGGGAGCAGGCCGACCCGCTCAACTACCTCGTGCGCCTCCGCAAGGGCGTCAGGTTCCATGACGGACACGAGCTCACGGCGGACGACGTGGTCTTCACGTTCAATTGCTTCATCGATCCGACCTTCGTCTCGCCGCGCAAGGGCGCCTATCGATCGCTGAAGAGCGTCGAGGCCCTCGACCCCTACACGGTGCGCTTCACGCTGAAGGAGCCGTTTGGTTCTTTCCCGATCAACCTGGTGATGCCGGTCGTGCCCAAGGGCGCCGGCGCGGACCTGCGCGACAAGCCGATCGGCACCGGGCCCTACAGGTTCGTCAGCTTCGCGGTCGATGACCGGGTCGAACTCGCCGCCAACCCCGACTACTTCCGCGGCCGGCCGGCCAACGGCGGCGTGGTGCTGAAGGTGGTGCCCGACGAAATCATGCGGGCGCTGGAACTGCGCAAGGGCACGATCGACATAGTGGTGAACGACCTGTCCCCGGACGTCGTGCACCAGCTCGCCGCCGACCAGACGGTCTCGATTGCCGAGTCGGCAGGCACCGACTACGCGTATGTCGGCATCAACATGCGAGACCCGGTCCTGAAGGACCGGCGCGTTCGCCACGCGCTGGGCTACGCGATTGACCGTCAGGCCATCGTCGATCACCTCCGGCGGGGCCTGGCCCGGCCGGCCGTCGGCATTCTTCCGCCGGCGTCCTGGGCATTCGACGCTGGGGTGTTCCAGTTCTCACACGACCCGGCACAGGCGCGGGCGCTGCTCGAGGAGGCCGGGTATCGCGATCCGGATGGCGATGGTCCGGAGCCGCGACTGCGTCTGTCGCTGAAGGTGTCGACCAACGAGTTCATCCGGCTGCAGGCCGCGGTCATTCAACAGGACCTCAGGGCGGTCGGCATCGAACTGGACGTGCGCTCGTACGAGTTCGCAACCCTCTATGCGGATGTCCTCAAGGGCAACTTCCAGCTGTTCACGCTGCAATGGGTGGGCGTGTCGGATCCCGACATGCTGCGACGCGTGTTCCACTCGCAGCAGATGCCGCCCAACGGATTCAACCGCGGCTACTACCAGAATCCCGGGGTCGACCGGCTGATTGACGCCGCCATGGCGGCGCCTGCCGACGAAGACCGGCGCCGCCTGTATGGCCAGGCGCAGCGCATCATCGCCGAGGACGCCCCGTACATCAGCCTGTGGTACAAGACCAACGTCGCCGTGTCCCGTACGGTAGTCGAGGGCGTCAAGTTGACGCCCTCGGCTGACTTTACGTTCCTGCGGGATGTCGTGAAGAATCGACGGCCGGCGGGCTAACGGGCTCGCGGGCCGGCTGGCGTCACGCTTTCCCGAGCTTCTCCAATTCGGAGCGCGCATCGCCGGCGTACGGCGTGTCGGCATGCTGCTCGACGATCTGCGTCAACGTCTTGCGGGCCTCCTCGGTCCTGCCGGCCAGCCGGTAGGCACGCGCCAGTTCCATCAGCACCGCCTCGGTGGGCAGCGCCGCGTCCTTCTGATCGACGATTTGCTTGAAGGTGGCGATTGCCGGTTCGTACTGCGCCGCGCGCAGTTGCGCCTCGCCCTTGCCGAGCCGCGCGCTGCGCGCCAGCAACGTGTTGCCGCCGGCGATCACCCGGTCGTATGCCGCGACGGCATCGTCGAAGCGTCCGAGCGAAACCAGCGTGCGTGCCACGTGATAGCGGGCGGTCAGGCCGGCCTCGTGAGTTGGGAACGCGTCGGCGGCCGCCTGGAACTTCGGCAGGGCCGCTTCGAGCTTGGCCTGCTCGGTGGGATAGGTGCCGGGCAACTGCCCGCCCAGCGCATTCGGATCGTTGGTCGTGCCGGCCGGGGGGGCCGGCGGCATGACGCGGGCCTCGTCGATGACCATGGCCGCGGCGAGTGCGGCACGCGCGTCATTGTTGCCGCTGTTGCGCCACGCGGTGACACCCAGAAAGCCGGCGCCAATCACCACGACCGCGCCAATGACGCCGAGCAGGGTGCGGGCATTCCTGCCGGTCCAATCCTGCGCATGCCCCAGCGCAATGGCCAGCTCGTTGTCTTTCAGATGATGCCGCTCGGTAGTCTTCATAGCTCAACCTTCAACGTTCACGTTACACTGAATGACCGTCGCGCGTGTAGCTCAGTGGATAGAGCACCCGCCTCCTAAGCGGGGGGTCGCAGGTTCAACTCCTGCCACGCGCACCACTTCCCTCAGTAGTGCAGGACGGAATAGACGTTCGCACCAGGCAGCTCCGAGCGGCCGCCGAGAAAATCCAGCTCAATCAGAAACGCAATCCCAAAGACGTGTCCGCCCGCTTTCCGCACCAGGTCAAGGGCCGCCTTGGCGGTGCCGCCGGTGGCGAGCACGTCGTCGACGACCAGGATGCGCTGTTGGCCGGCGCAGGCATCCTGGTGAATCTCGAGGGCGTTGTTGCCGTACTCGAGGCTGTAGGCCTGGGAGTGCGTCGCGCCAGGCAGCTTGCCTGGCTTGCGCACCGGCACGAAGCCGCAGCCAAGCGTGTTGGCCACCGCCGCTCCGAGAATGAAGCCGCGGCTCTCAATGCCCACCACCTGGTCGATGTCCTCGCCCATATAGGGCGCGGCCAGCGCGTCCACGGTGTCGCGGAACCCCTGCGGGTCGCACAACAGCGTGGTGATGTCGTAGAAGAGAATGCCCTGCGTCGGGAAGTTGGGAATCTCGCGAATCTTCGCCTTCAGATGATCCATGCTGCTCTCAACGAATCGTAAAGCCCGTCTGCGGCAATGCCGGTGCCTCGTCGTCGACCCGGACGTGCTCGACTCGCGACCGTGACGGCCCCTGCCGCAATGCGCGTTCGAACCGCTCGATCGACTCGGCCTCGCCTTCGGCGACGGCCTCGACGCTGCCATCGTCGCGGTTCGTGACAAAGCCGTTCAGGCCCTCGCGGCGCGCCGCCTCGAGCACAAAATAGCGAAAGCCCACGCCTTGCACACGCCCGCTCACCAGGAATCTTCGGGCGGCGCGCATCAAGCTAGTGTAACCCGTTATCATAATCGTCGGCCTGCGCTCCGGCGAGCCCGATCGTGAAGTAAATTGAAGCAGATGCGCATCGTGATCGTCGGCGGCGGGCAAATCGGATCGTCGCTGGCCAAGGCCCTGGCGGCGGAGCACGAGGTCGTCGTCATCGACCACAATCCGGACGTCGCCGCGGCCTTCCACCATATCGATGCCGAGCTGCTGATCGGCAGCGGCACCAGCCAGGACATGCTCAAGCGGGCGCGGATTGAAGACGCCCGGTTCTTTGTTGCGACGACCCCGCTCGACGAGGTCAACGTGGTCGCCTGCGCCATCGCGAACCGGATGTCGAATCCTGAGACGATCTGCGTGGTGTCGCGGTCGGATTTCCTGCCCGACGGGCAGGCGGGCGTCGGCCTCCGGGATTTCGGCATCGACCGCGTGCTGTGGCCGGAGGCGCAGCTGGCAGCGGACATCGAAGGCGTGGTCAGCGCTCCCGGTGCGATCGATGCGGAGATTTTCGCCGGCGGGCGCATCCGCCTGCTCGAGTACCGCCTCGGCACCGGCTCGGTCATGGTCGGCAAGACGCTCGGCGCGCTGCATTTGCCGCGCGGCTCCTTGATCGTCGCGGTGAAGCGTGCCGGTGCGCTGTTCGTGCCGCGCGGCGCGACCGTCCTGCAGGCCGACGACAAGGTGATCGTCATGGGCGCGCCGTCTGCGATCCAAGAGGTCCATCGCCTGATTCATCCCGCCCGCGCCGGGGGCGACATCGAGGTCACGATTGTCGGCGGCGGCGACGTCGGCCTGCAGCTGGCCGAGCGCCTGGAGCGATCGCCGGCGTGCCAGGTGCGCATCGTGGAACGCGACCCGGCGCGAGGCGAAATGCTGGCGGCGCGGCTGACGCGCACCCTCGTGCTGAACGGGGATGGCACCGATCTGGAGTTTCTCGAGAGCGAGAACGTCGGTCGCAGTGACGTGCTGGTATGCGTGATCGATAACGATGAGCGGAACCTGCTGGCATCGCTGCTGGGCCGGCAGCTCGGTGTGCCCAAAATCGTCACCCGTGTCAGCCGGCCGACCAACTTGCGGTTGTTCGAGCGCGTCGGTATCGATGTCGCGTTGTCGGCGCGTGCCGCCGCGGTGGCGTCGATTCTGCATCAAATCACCGGCGGCGCGTCGAGCCTGCTCGCCGTCGTCGAGCACGGCGAGGCCCGCGTGCTCGAGCTGGTCGTGTCGGACCGCTTTGAGCCGCGACCGCTCAAGCAGATCGGAGCTCCAGCGGATGTGATTGTCGGCGCCATCCTCCGCGGGTCCGAGGTGATTGTGCCGCGCGGTGACGACCAGATTTCACCGGGCGATCGCCTCATCGTGTTTTCCACGCGCGAGGCGGCAGAGCGCGTCCAGGCCTACTTCCATGGGTTTGACTCATAGGCCGCACCGCCGGCCACCGGCTCGCGACGTCCGATTGCCGGCAGCCTGATGCGCATCTCGCTGGTCGTTCACGTCATCGGCCTGATTGTCCGCGTCTTCGGCTTGATGACGCTGGCGCCGCTGGCCGTGGCCCTGCTCTACGGCGAGTACCGCGACGCGGCGGGTTTCGCGATCGCGACGGTGGTCACCTGCATGGCCGGTCAGGTCATGCGACGGGCAGGCGGCAGCGGCGCGGAGGATGCGGTCGAACGCATGCGCCGCGTCGAGGGGCTGGCGGTGGTCTCCGGCGCATGGCTGCTGATCGCGGCGTTCGCGTCGCTGCCGTACGTGTGGGCCGGGCTGGGCGTGATCGACGCGATGTTCGAATCGATGTCCGGCCTGACCACCACCGGGGCGACGGTGTTCCGCGACTTCGCGCAGTTCGGCCGCGGCATCTTCTTCTGGCGGAGCCTGACGCAGTGGCTCGGCGGCATGGGCGTCATCGCGCTGTTCGTGGCCATCCTGCCCCGTCTCGCCATCGGCGGGCGGGAAATGTTCTTCGCCGAAGCTTCCGGCCCGGACGACGAGAAGGTGACCCCGCAGATCCGGCGGACGGCGGCGGTGCTGTGGCAGGTGTATGCCGCACTGACCGCAATCCAGACGGTCGCCCTGCGGCTCACCGGCATGTCGTGGTACGACAGTGTCAGCCACGCCTTCACGACGCTCGCGGCCGGCGGCTTCTCACCGCATCCGCTGTCGCTGGCCGGCTACCAGAATCCGGCGGCTGAGTGGGTGATCATCGTCTTCATGACGCTGGCCGGCGCGAACTTCGCGCTGCAGTATCGCGCGCTGGCACGGCGCGATCACCGACTGATCACCGGTGACGAGGAGTTGCGCGCGTATGCGGGGGTGGTGATTGTCGCCACCGCGCTGCTGGTCTGGGCCACGCAGCTGCCGTTGTTGAGTGAGTCCGCGCTCCGCACCGCGCTGTTCCAGGTGCTGTCGATTCTCACCACCACCGGCTATGCCAGCGTGGACTTCCAGTTGTGGAACGACCAGGCGAAGGCGATTCTGCTCGGCCTGATGTTCATTGGTGGCTGCGCCGGGTCGGCGGCGGGCGGCCCGAAGGTCGTTCGCCACGTGTTGTTGGCGAAGTTCACGTTGCACGAGCTGCGACGAGCGCTGCACCCGCATGCCGTCCTTCCGGTCAAGCTTGCTGGCCGCGTCGTGCCCGCGCACATCGTGCAGGGGGTGATCGTCTTCTTCCTGTTCTACATGCTGACGTTCGCGATGTGCACGGCGGTCGTCGTGCTGCTCGGCGCGGATCTGGTGACCGGCATCTCCGCCACTGCCGCGTGCCTCGGGAACGTCGGTCCCGGTTTCAACCTGGTGGGCCCGATGAGCCACTTTGGCGACTTGCACCCGATCAGCCGCATGGCGCTGACGGCCACGATGTGGATCGGCCGGCTCGAGGTGATCACCGTGCTGGTCATCATCCGGCCCGAAGCGTGGCGGGCCGGCCGCTGGAACAGCGAGTAGGGACGGCACGACCAACCGCGCCGCGCCGTCCCCGACAGGCTATTTCGGCGTGGGCGAGACGGGCTTGGCTTTCGGATCGACGGTGCCCAGCTTCTCGCGCGCCAGGGCCGCATTCAGCAACGGCAGCTGCTTCTTCAGCGTGTCGTTCATCTTCTGGATCTGCGCGTCGAGTTCCTTCGCGAGTTCGTTGAACACCTCGACGCTTTGGTCGGTGGGCTTCGCGTCGGCACTCTCAATCACGCCAGCCAGCGCGGCGATCTTGTTGTTCAACTTGATCGGATAGTTGAGCGGATCCTGGCCGCTGCGGTTGCGGACCTGGTAGGCCTCCTCTTCGACCGCGGTCAGCGGCACCAGCACGGCCTCGGCGAGCTGCTGGATTTCGGTTTTGCGGCGCGCCGACACCCTCGTCAGGCGATCGTTGATCTGCTGGCGCAGCGCGCGGATGTCGATCACCGCCTGGTTGGCCTCGCTGACCTTGTCGCGCACCCGCAACGACAGCTTGAATTGCTCGGCGAGGTCGGCTTCGGTAATGCCGTCGGCAATCAGCCGCGGATCGATGGCGACGGCGAAATTACGGGTCTTGGTCTCGCCGTTCGCCGCAATGCGCACGGTATAGTTGCCGGTCGGCGCGGCCGGCCCTCGTGCCGGCTGTGCCGCCCACATGATCATGCCCGGGAACACCACCGCACCTTCGTAGCGCATGTCCCACGTGAAGCGGTTGATGCCGCGCTGGGTGGTGACGCGCGGCGGCGCGCCGCCGAAGAAGCCGCCGTCGCCGGGCGCCGGTGGCGGCGGCGCATTGGCGCCGCCGCTGAAAGTGCGCAGCACCGTGCCGGAGGCGTCGAGAAACTCGATCTTCACCTCGGCGGCGTCCTTGTTGAGGAAGTAGTCAAAGGTGACGTTGCGATCGCGGCCGCGCATCGCGTCGAGCGGCTCGAACACGAACAGCGGGTTGCTGGTCAGCTCTGCGGTCGCCTGGCGCAGCACGCTGATGTTGTCGAGGACGTAGAAGCCGCGGCCGTGCGTGCCGATGACCAGGTCGCGATCCTCCGAGACAATGCCGTGCACCGGCGTGGTCGGCAGGTTGAGCGTCAGCGACTGCCATGACGCGCCGTCGTTGAACGACACGTAGACGCCGTGCTCGGTGCCGGCATACAGCAACCCGCGGCGCTTGATGTCTTCGCGGATCACCCGCGGGAAGTCGGTGTCCGGAATGCCGGTGACGATCTTCTGCCACGTCTTGCCGAAGTCGGCTGTCTTGTAGAGGTACGGCGTGCGGTCGCCCATCTGGTAGCGATTGGCCGCAAGGTAGGCAACGCCGTTCTGGTGCGGCGACGCCTCGATCAGGCTGATGCGCGCAAACTCCGGCAGGTCCGGCGGCGTGATGCGGTCCCAGTTCTGGCCGCCGTCGCGCGTGATGTGCACCCAGCCGTCGTCTGATCCGGCCCAGAGGGTGTCGATGTCCTGCTTCGACGGCGCCAGCGTGAACACCACTGCGTAGGTTTCCACACCGGTCTGGTCCTTGGTGATCGGGCCGCCGGACGCCTGCATGGTCTTCGGATCCGAACGCGCCAGGTTCGGACTGATGCGCTGCCAGCTCTGCCCATCGTTGGTGGTGCGCCAGACGTGCTGTGACGTCGCGTAGAGCACCCTGGGATCGAGCGGCGAGAAGACGATCGGGTAGGTCCACTGGAACCGTTCCTTGATGTCGATCGAGGAATAGCCCATCGGATTGTTCGGGTAGATGTTGACCGACCGCTGCTGGCCGGTCTGGCGATCGAGCCGGCTCAGGTAGCCGCCGTAGCTGCCCGCGAAGAACACGTCGAGGTCTTTCGGATCCGGCGCGATGTAGCCGCTCTCGCCGCCACCCACCGCGTAGAAGATCGGCGGCAGGCTGCCTTCGCCGGCGCCCGGATTCGCCTGGCTGCCGACGCACGCGGTGCTGTTGTCCTGCTGCGCGCCGCAGATGTGGTAGGGCACGTGCCTGGTGGTGAACACGTTGTAGAACTGGCCGGTCGGGTAATCCTGCCCGGTCCAGGTCGCCGCCTTGTTCACCGACACGTTCGCGCCGCCGTCGTTCGACTGGACCATGCGGCGGTTGTCGGTGCTCGAGATCCACAGGTCGTGGTTGTCGCCGTGCGGGACCTGGATGCTGGTCACCGTCTTTCCGCCGTCCGTCGAACGGAACAACTGCACGTTGAGGATGTAGACGGTGTCTTTCTCGATCGGGTCGGCGTTCAGGCGCGTGTAGTAGAAGGCGCGCTGACGCATGTTGCGGTTGTCGTTGATCATCTTCCACGACGTGCCGGCATCATCGGATACGTAGAGCCCGCCCGCGGCTTCATGCTCGATCAGCGCGTAGACGCGATTGCCGTCGGCGCCCGACACCGACACGCCGACCTTGCCCCACAGGCCGGTAGGCAGGCCCTGGTTCCTGGTGATCTCGGCCCATGAATCGCCGCCGTCGGTCGACTTGAAGAGGCCGCTGCCCGGACCGCCGCTCGACATGCTCCACGGTGTGCGGAACGCTTCCCAGAGTGACGCGAACATCACGTCCGGGTTCTTCGGATCGATCGAGAGGTCCACGCCGCCGGTCTTGTTGTCGCGGAACAGCGTGCGGCGCCAGGTCTTGCCGCCGTCGGTGGTCTTGAAGATGCCGCGCTGCGGATGCTCGTTGTAGATCTGCCCGAGCACCGCCGCATACGCGACGTCGCAGCTGGTGGGATGAATCCGGAGGCGCGCGATCGCCTGCGAATCGCGCAGGTCGGTGAGATGGTCCCACGTCACGCCGCCATCGGTGGTCTTGTAGACGCCGTCGCCCTGGATGATGTTGCCGCGCAGTTGCGTCTCGCCGCCGCCGATGTACACGACATCCGGATTCGACTGGCAGACCGCCAGCGAACCAATGCCCGAGGTGCGGATCTTGCCGTCGGTCATGGGCGTCCAGTTCGAGCCACCATCGGTGGTCTTCCAGGCGCCGCCGCCGACCGTGCCAAACCAATACTCGTGCGGCCGCGCATCGCTGCCGCCAACCGCGAGCGACCGACCGCCGCGTGACGGGCCGACGCTGCGCCAGCGCATGCCGTTGTACAGGCTGGGATCGACCGTCGCTCCCTGCCGGGCTCCGACCGGAGCCATGGACGCCAGAAGACCCACGAGTGCCAGAAAACGAGCGAATCTCATGCCCAAAATCTTACCGGACAGACGTGGCCGCGGACCACCTAACGTCCGTGACGCCCTTGAATCATTGAAATCAATCCCACCGCGTTCAAGACGATGATGCGCAGCCGGCGGACCAGGGCCAGCGTGACGCCGACGGCGGGTGGCAACCCGAGGACGGTGGCGACGGCGCCGGAACCCGCCTCGTCGATTCCGAGCCGGTACGGGACGAACTTGAACGCCACGATGACGAATCGGCCGGTGCTCTCGAGCATGAAGGCTTCGGCAATCGTGATGTCGGGCACCAGCAGCCGCAGCACGACCCACACTTCGGCGATCGCCGCCAGGTGGAACAGGACCTCCCACGCGGTCAGTCGCGCGATTCGGGTGCCGGGCCACTGCGGCACCGCGTAGATGCGTGCTTCGACTTCCTTGATCGCGTCAGCCGGCGCATCGGACTTCCCCGCCAGCCGCGCGACCAGCGGGCCGAGGCGCGACAGCACGGCCGGCCGCGCGCGAACTGCCCAGACCCCGGCAACGGCGACGAGGGCGACCGTGGCGACGATCACTTCCGAGATCTGCTCGAGTCCGGGCGGGACATTGGCGCGCTGCAGGAACAGCCACGTGCCGAGCAACAGCACGGCCAGCACCGACGCCGTGTACGACGCATTCTCGATGGTGACCGACGCAATGCTGGTGACGGTCGAGATCCTGGTGCGGACCATCAATACCTTGGTGGGCTCGCTGGCCAGCAGTCCCAGCGGCGTGAGGTTGCCCATCGCATCGCCGACGATCCACGCCTTGAAGGCATCGACGAAGCGCAGCCCCGGCTCGTCGGCCGCGATCATCCACGCGCGGGTGCGGCAGGCCATGCGGAACGCGCCCAGCAGCACCACCACGATAAACCACCAGCCAATGCTGGCGACGCCGTCGACGACCGCGGTCCATCCGCCGACGCGCCGCACGGTAACGACCAGCAGCACGACGCCGACGATGGCCGCCAGTGTGGTGATGAGACGCGCCAGGCCCGGCGCACGGGAACTCACCCTGGAATGCTACCTCACGAGCCGACACTCACATGGACGCGAGTGCTGCGGGTAAACTCGGAATCCGTTGCCGTGAGCTCGAGCTCGTAGATGCCCGGAGCCGAGAAGCGCGCCTTGGTGCGCGCCGATCCGGGGATCGTGAACGTCACAGTGCCGGGTCCCGCCAGCAGCTTCCATTCGACGACCAGCCCCTTGCCGCGGGGCAGGCCTTCGTCGTGCGCGCTGCCGAACAGGTTGAGCTCTTCGTTCAGACTCGCCTTCAGCGTGGGCGGCGTCTTCGGATTCGCAACCACGCCGAGCACGCGCACGGTCGGCGGCTGATTCAGGCACACACCTTTCGGCACCTTCGCGAAATCAATCTTCGCCAGTTGGGCGGCGCCCTCGACCAGGTTCCAGTTCGACTGCAGCATGCGCTCGCTGGTGCCGGTGGTCACGCCGCCGTAGGTCAGCGACCACCGCATTTTGCCGTCGAAGTCCGCGGGCACGACCATCACGCACTGGAAGCGCCAATGCCCCGGCTTGAAGGTCGTCGGCTGCATCCGGTCGCCTGGCGCCGGCGCGAAGGAGTTGCCCGCGCCCGGCGCGATCGTCACGGGATCGGCGTTGTGGCTGAAGTACGCAAAGGCCAGGGTGTAGCTGCCGTCGGGGTTCTTGAGAAAGCCGTCGTAGGCGGGGTAAATGGGTTGGTTCTGCTGTGCCGACGGTCTGGCGCCGATGACCACGAAACCAAGCAGCACGCAGGCCGCGAGGCGTCTTCCGCCTCCGCTCAGGCGCTTCGGCAAGACAGGCATAGATGCTAGAGTATGCCTTAACTCTGGGAGGCCTCATGGTCACCATTTTGCGGATTGCCGGTGTCAGCGTCGCGGCGTTTGCCCTCAGCCTGCTCTTCCCGGCCCGGTCGGTCACCCATGCCGCCGCCTCCGCGCCCGGCGCGACGGAGAACAGGCAATCGGCGCCGACATTCAGCAGGGATGTCCTGCCGATTCTCCAGAAATCCTGCCAGTCCTGCCATCGGCCCGGTACGCCGGCGCCGATGTCGCTGCTGACCTACGCCGAGGCGCGCCCCTGGGCGCGATCGATCAAGACCAAGGTCACCAATCGCGAGATGCCGCCCTGGCACATCGATCGCAGCATCGGCGAGTACTCGAACGATCCGTCGCTGAGCGACCAGGAAGTCGCCACCATCGCGGCCTGGATCGATGCGGGCGCACCCGAAGGCAACCGGGCCGATGCGCCGGCGCCGCGCGTGTTTCCGCCCAGCACCGAGTGGACCTACGGTGAGCCCGATCTCATCGTGCGCATGGAGAAGGGATTCAGGATTCCGGCGACCGGTCCGGACTTCATTCCTGAAGAGCACGTCGATCCGAAGCTCACCGAGGATCGCCATGTGAAATGGGTGCAGATCATTCCCGATGCGTGGCGCGCCGTGCACCATGCGCACGTCTATGTCGATCTGCCCGAGGACGTCGATCGCGCCGCCCTGGGCCTCAACATGGGCTCCAACGTCGGCAACTCGATGGACTTGATCGAGTACGGCGCGGGCAACGACGCGGACATTTTCCCCGACGGCACGTCGAAGATGCTGCCCAAGGGATCGATCTTCCGCTTCGAAGGCCACTATCACCCGTACGGTGAAGAGGCCTTCGACCGCATGCGCGTGGGCGTCAAGTTCTATCCAAAAGGCTACCAGCCCGAACACGTCGTCACGTCACACCGCATCCGCACCGGCGTCGGCAACGACTGGGTGCTGAATCGCGAGCGCGTCGAAGACCTGCTGCTGCGTGCGGGACACAAGATCGCCATTGACGAGCCGGCGATGCCGACCGGCGCCCTGGTGGCCGAAAACCCGCTGCACAGTGCCGCGTTCCTGAGCATTCCCCCGAACAGCGTCGTGACGCACGACCGCTACTTCCCGTTGCCGAAGCCGGCGCTGATCATCAGCTTCCAGCCGCACATGCACTTCCGGGGCTCGAAGATGCTGCTGGAGGCGATTCATCCCGACGGCCGCCGCGAGATCCTGACCAATGCCACGCACTACGAACAGAACTGGCAGGTCACCTACAAGTACAAGGTGCCGCACCTCTTTCCGGCTGGCACGATCCTGCACACGGTGTCTATCCACGACAACACGGCGAACAACCGGCACAATCCGGATCCCACTGCATGGATTGGATGGGGATCGCGGACGATGGATGAAATGGGCCACGGATGGACGGACATCGCGTTTCTCAGCGACGAGCAGTACCACGAGGAGCTCGCGAAGCGCCGCACTCGCTCGACCAACGACGCACCGAAGCGGTAGCCTCCGCCTCCGGCGGACTGTTGAGGACACAGCAATGAAGCGGATATTCCTGGTTGTCCTGGCAAGTGGTGTCGCCGTCGCAACCCTCAGCGCGCGACAGCCACCGGCGCCAGCGGCCGACGCCGACGATCTTGCCGGCGTGGTGCGGAGCAGCAAGGGGCCCGAGGCCGGCGTCTGGGTGATCGCCGAGACGAAGGACCTGCCAACGCCGTACGTGAAAATCGTCGTCACCGACGCCCAGGGCCGCTACCTCGTGCCCGATCTTCCGAAAGCGAACTTTTCGGTGTTCGTTCGCGGCTATGGGCTGGTGGATTCCCCGCGCGTGAACACGGTGCCCGGGCAGGCAGTGAATCTGACGGCGGTGATTGCGCCCAACGATCATGCGGCCGCGCAGTACTATCCAGCCGGCTACTGGTTGTCGATGCTGCGTGTTCCCGAAGCCGGCGAATTTCCCGGCACCGGGCCGCAAGGCAACGGCATTTCGCCCAACGTCCGCAGCCAGCAGGATTGGGTGCGAATGGTAAAGTCGGGCGGATGCACGGCGTGCCACCAGCTCGGCACGAAGGGCACGCGCGAGATTCCCAGGGAGCTCGGCACCTTTCCCTCGCTCGTGCAGGCCTGGGAGCGCCGCATCGCCTCGGGCCAGGCGGGCGGGCAGATGGTGAACGGCGTCAACAACATGGGCAAGGAGCGCGCCCTGCTGCTCTTTGCCGACTGGACAGACCGCGTCAACCGGGGGGAGGTGCCACCGGCGCCGCCGCGCCCCCAGGGCGTGGAGCGCAACGTCGTCATCACGATGTGGGACTGGGCCGATCCGAAATCCTACTTGCACGACGTCGTGTCGACCGATCGGCGCAATCCGACCGTCAATGCGCACGGCCCGCTTTATGGCGCGCTCGAACTCAGCTCCGACTACGTGCCGGTTCTCGACCCGAAGACGCATTCGATCGATCGCATCCCGCTCACGGTCGGCGATCCGAATACGCCGCCCACCAATCCGAAGATGCCCGCGCCGTCGCCGTACTGGGGCGATGAAGTGATCTGGACGAGCAAGAACAACGTGCATAACCCGATGCTCGACGAGAAGGGCCGGCTGTGGCTGACCTCGGCGGTGCGTGGGCCGGAGAATCCCGCGTGGTGCAGGGAAGGATCGAGCCATCCGTCGGCAAAGTTGTTTCCGATCCAGCGAAGCGGGCGCCATTTGCAGGTCTATGACCCGGCGGCGAAAAAGCTGACGCACATTGAAACCTGCTTCGGCACGCATCACCTGATGTTTGCCGAGGACGCCAATCACACGTTGTGGACCAGCGGTGGCGGCCAGGTGGTCGGCTGGTTGAACCGCAAGCTGTTCGATGAGACCGGCGACGTGCAGCGGTCGCAGGGCTGGACGCCGCTGATCATGGATACCAACGGCAACGGCCGGCGCGACGCGTTCGTGGAGCCGAACGAGCCCGTCGATCCGGCCAGGGACAAGCGATTCGGCGCGGCCTTCTATTCAGTGGCACCGGCTCCGGACGGATCGATTTGGGGCACGGTGCTGGGGTATCCCGGCCAGGTGGTGCGCCTGGTTCCCGGTGCCAATCCGGCGGAGACCGCGCTTGCGGAAGTGTACGAGCCGCCGTTCCGCGATCCGAAGCGGCCCGGCTTCTCCCCGCGCGGCGGCGACGTCGATCGCAACGGCGTGTTCTGGGCGGCGCTGGCCAGCGGCCACCTGGCCAGCTTCGATCGGCGGAAGTGCAAGGTGCTGAACGGCCCGACCGCCACCGGCCAGCACTGCCCCGAAGGGTGGACGCTGTACACGGAGCCGTTGCCCCAGTTCCGCGGCGTCAGTGACGGCGGCAGCGTGGAAGGAAGCTATTACACCTGGGTCGATCAGTTCGGCGCACTCGGTCTTGGCGAGAACATCCCAATCAACACCGGCAACGCGTCGGAGGGCTTGCTCGCACTGAAGGACGGCACATGGGTTGTGCTGCGGATCCCCTACCCCACGGGTTTCTATACGAAGTGGATGGACGGCCGCATTGACGATCCCAAGGCCGGCTGGAAGGGCCGCGGGTTGTGGGCTACCATCAGCACGCGCACGCCGTACCACATGGAAACGGGCAAGGGCACGACCAGCAAGGTCTATCATGTGCAGCTGCGCCCGGACCCGCTGGCGAAGTGAGAGGAGAGAAGTGAGAAGGGAGAAGAGCAAAGTGAGAAGCTACGCGTCGGCTTTCCTGCTTCTCCCTTCTCTCTTCTCACTGCTGACTTCGACAGCGTCCGCCCAGCGAGGCACGACGGACGGCGAGTGGCGCACCTGGGGCGGCGATCTCGGCGTCACCCGCTACGCGCCGCTCGATCAGATCACCGCGGCGAACTTCAATGCGCTCGAGGTGGCCTGGCGGTTCCGCACCGACAATTTCGGCGCCCGTCCGGACTACAACCTGCAGACCACGCCGCTGATGATTGGCCGCGTGCTGTATGCCACGGCCGGCGAGCACCGCAATGCCGTGGCGCTCAATGCCGCCACCGGTGAGCTGCTGTGGATGCATCGCCTCGAGGAGGGCCGCCGGGCGGAGCGCTCCGCGCGCCGGCTGTCGGGACGCGGTGTCGGCTACTGGACCGACGGCAAGGGTGACGAGCGCATTTTCTACGTCACGATCGGGTATCAGCTGGTCGGCCTGGACGCGAAGACCGGTATTCCGCTGAAGGACTTTGGCGTCAACGGCGTGGTTGACCTGAAGAAGGACAACGATCAGGACATCGATCCGATCGAAGGCGAGGTGGCGTGGAATGGCGCGCCGGTCGTCGCGAAGAACGTCGTCATCATCGGCGCCTCGCACCGATCGGGCCAGGCCCCGCGGAGCATGCGGAACACCAAGGGCTACATCCGCGGCTTCGACGCCCGGACCGGCAGGCGGCTGTGGATCTTCCACACCATCCCGCAGCCCGGGGAGTTTGGGCATGACTCCTGGCTCGAGAAGTCGGCCGAGTACACCGGCAATACCGGTGTGTGGTCGCAGATTGCGGTCGATGAGAACCTCGGCATGGCGTACCTGCCGGTGGAAGATCCGACCGGCGACTACTTCGGCGGTCACCGGCCCGGCAACAATCTCTTCGGCGCGAGCCTGGTCGCGGTCGATCTGCAGACCGGCAAGCGCATCTGGCACTTCCAGACCGTGCACCACCCAATCTGGGACTACGACATCCCGTGCGCGCCAATGCTGGTCGACATCACGGTCAACGGCCGTAACATTGCCGCGGTCGCGCAGCCGACCAAGCAGGGTTTCACCTTCGTGTTCGATCGCAAGACCGGCGAGCCGGTGTGGCCGATCGAGGAGCGCCCCGTCGAACGAGGGACGTTGCCGCGTGAGTGGTATTCACCGACGCAGCCCTTCCCCACCAGGCCGCCGGCGTTCGAACGAAGTGGCTTCACCGAGGACATGGTGATCGACTTCACGCCCGAACTGCGCGCCGAGGGCTTGAAGATTCTGCAGGGCTACAAGCACGGGCCCATTTACACGCCGCCGATTGCGCGAGGTGAGGGCGGCAAGCTCGGTACGATGTTCATCCCCAACGGCGCGAACTGGCCGGGCGGAGCGTTCGATCCGGAGACCGGCACGATGTATGTCTACTCGCACGCGCTGCTGCGCGTGCTGTCGATGGAGAACGACCCCAAGCGATCGGACATGGCCTACATCAACAACGGCGCGCTGCTCGAAGACGGCGGGCTGGGCGGCGTGTCAGTGCGGGGCCTGCCGCTCATCAAGCCGCCGTATGGCCGCATCAGCGCGATCGACTTGAACAAGGGCGAGATGGTCTGGCAGGTCGCTCACGGTGACACACCCGACGCGATCAGGAACAATCCGGCGCTGAAGGGCCTCAGCATCCCGCGCACCGGGCGCCCGGCCGGCGCCGGCGGCAGTTCGGGCGGCATCGGCGTCCTCGTCACCAAGACGCTGGTGATCTCGGGCGAAGGCGGCACGGTGACGATGCCCGATGGATCGCGCGGCGCTATGCTGCGCGCGTATGACAAACGGACTGGCGCTGATGTCGGTGCGGTGGCCATGCCGGGCGCGCAAACCGGTGCGCCGATGAGCTACATGCTCGACGGCAAGCAGTATGTGGTGGTGGCCTCGAGCAGCTCGATCAAGCCCGGCGAGTTGATCGCCTACCGGCTGCCATGACGGGTCATCAGGCCATCAGGCCATCAGGCCGTCAAGTGTCTTTGATCGCTGCCGTATGCTGCGGCTCGCTGCTGGCGGCCACCGATCAGGTTGGTCAGGTTGACATTACGACCTTCACGCACTCCGACATTCAGCTCGAACACGCCGGCACGGTGGTTCGCATCGATCCCTGGAGCGTCAGCGATCTGTCGAAGGGCAAGCCCGCGGACCTGATCCTCATCACGGACGATGTCGGGCATCATCTCGATCCGAAGGCCATCGCGCATGTTCGCAAACCCGGCGCGCCGGTGGTGGTGGCGTCGAACGGCCTGAAGGGCGTGCCGGACGGCATCGTGATGATGAACGGCGACACTCGCGAGATCGCCGGCGTGAAGATCGAGGCGACTGCCGCCTACGACATCAAGCCCGGCGAGCCGTTTCATCCAAAAGGCGAAGCGAACGGATACATCGTCACGCTGGGCGGCAAACGGATCTATGTGGCCGGCGTCACCGAGTGTGTGCCGGAGGTGCGGGGCGCCAGCAGCATTGACGTGATCTTCTTTGCGATCAACGTGCCGCTCCAGCGCATGGAACCGGCGGCGGCGATCGAGTGCCTGACGGCCATCAAGCCAAAGGTTGTCTACCCCTATCACTACGATCAGGAATGGGTCCGGCCCGTTCCTGCCGGCGGCAAGCGGCCGGTGCCGTCGACCCGCGGGCTCAAGGAACTTACGGATGCACTGTCCCGTCACGGGATCGAGGTGCGTCTCGCGAATTGGTATCCATCATGAAGGGTTCACCGGTGCAATCGTTCAGGACATTCAAGGGGTTCACGGCGTTCGCCGCCGCCGTATGGCTGCTGGCCGGCAACGCTTCGGCCCAATCCGCTCCTCGGGCCGGCGTTGACTGGCCCGGCTTCCGCGGGATTGCGGCACGCGGCGTGGATGAGGCCAAGCCGCTGCCGCTGCAGTGGAGTGTGCCGGAGTCCAGGCTGGTCAAGTGGAAGGTGCCGGTCAACGGCCTGGGCCACTCGAGCCCGGTGGTGTGGGGCGACCAGGTCTGCACCGCCAGCGCCATCAGCGGCACGCCCGACCCGCAGCTGAAGGTGGGTCTCTACGGCGACATCGGCTCGGTGCTCGATCAAACCGAGCACAAGTTCATCGTGGCCTGCTTCGACAAGCGTACGGGCAAGCCGCGCTGGGAGCGCGTGGCCAAGCGCGGCGTGCCGATCATCAAGCGCCATCCGAAGTCCACGCACGCCAGCTCCACCCTGGCCACCGATGGCCGACACATTGTCGCGATGTTCGGCTCGGAAGGCATGTATGCGTACTCGATGAGCGGCGAGCGGCTCTGGCAGAAGGAGTTCGGGACGCTCGATTCCGGGTTTTTCATGGTGCCGGACGCGCAGTGGGGCTTTGCCAGTTCCCCCGTGATTCACAATGGCCGCGTCATCCTGCAGGCTGACGTCCAGAAGGGCTCGTTCGTGGCGGCATTCGACGTCCGCTCGGGCAAGGAGTTGTGGCGGACGCCGAGGACCGATGTGCCGACGTGGAGCACGCCGGCCATCGTCTCGATGAACGGCCGCGACCAGGTGATCGTCAACGGCTGGAGGCACATTGGCGGCTACGACCTCGAAACCGGCAAGGAAGTGTGGCGCATGACCGGCGGCGGTGATATTCCGGTGCCCACGCCGATCACGGCGCACGGGCTGGTGTTCATTACCAACGCACACGGCAAGATGGCGCCGATTTATGCCATCAAGCCGACGGCGACCGGCGACATCTCGCTCAAGGACGGTGAATCGTCGAACGCGCACATCGCGTGGAGCTACCAGCGCGACGGCGGCTACATGCAGACGCCCATCGTCGTCGGCGACATTCTCTACGTGTGCCGCGACAACGGCGTACTGGGCGCGTTCGATGCGAAGACCGGCACCCGCCACTATCAGGCGCGGCTCGGCGACGGCAAGACCGGCTTCTCCGCGTCAGCGGTGGCGTCGGGCGGACGGATCTACTTCACCAGCGAAGATGGCGATGTCTACGTGGTCAAGGCCGGTCCAACCTACGAGTTGCTGGCGACGAACCCGCTCGGCGAAGTCGCGATGGCCACGCCCGCGATCTCCGACGGCACGCTTCTGTTCCGCACCCGCAACCACTTGGTGGCTGTCGGCTTGCCCTGAGCGGTGTCGAAGGGCTTGCGATAGACGGCCACGCCGCGCCGTCTTCCCTGCCGGCCGCCGTACAAGCAAAAGGCCCGGAGACCCGGGCCTCGTGCCTTTGAATAGTGGTCGGGGCGACTGGATTCGAACCAGCGGCCTCTCGGTCCCGAACCGAGCGCTCTACCAAGCTGAGCCACGCCCCGCGAAGGCCTCAGTCTACCTTATTGACGCAAAACCGCCTAATCTCGCGTTGAGTCTGACGGTCAACCACCGGCGCTACAAGCGCGAGGCTACTCGAGAATCGCTGCCAACCGCTCCAGTGCGTCATAGGCCGTCATGTCGGGCTGCAGCGGCGTCACCGACACATACCCTGCTCTGACCGCCTCGTAATCCGAGCGCCCGCTGTCGGGATGGTATTCGTCCAGGGCTTCCTCGATCCAGTAGTACGGAGTGCCGCGGGGATCGGTGCGCGAACTGATCTTGGTGACGTGATTGCGCTTGGCCTGCGTCGTAATGCGCACGCCCTTGGGCGTGCCGCCCGGGACGTTGATGTTGATGAAGCTCCGCGGCGGCAGGCCCTGCTCGAGCACCGCGGCGGCGACCGTTGCGGCGGCGTCCGCCGAGGGGCCGAAGTCGTAGTTCTTCCGGCTGCGCTTCAACGATACGGCGATGCCCGGCGAACCGAGCAGCGCACCCTCGAGCGCGCCAGACACCGTCCCCGAGTAGGTGATGTCGTCGCCAAGGTTCCAGCCCTTGTTGATGCCGGAGACCACCAGGTCGGGCAGCCGGTTCTTCAACAGGATGGCGCACGCCAGATTGACGCAGTCCGTCGGTGTGCCGTCGACGCCGTAGACGCCGTCGCGGAGCGGCTCGATCCGCAGCGGCCGGCGCAACGTCAGCGCGTGGCCGATCGCGCTGGCCTCCTGCAGCGGCGCGACGACCAGCACTTCGCCGAGCGGCCGCATGGCGTCGGCGAGCGCATGAATACCTTCCGACGTCACTCCGTCGTCATTGGTTACGAGAATAACTGGCATTGATCCATTGATGTTATCTCACCCCACTCCAGAACCGTTGCACCTCCTGAACCCTTGCACCAACAGGACCGTATCCATGTATAGTTCAAGCATATGGAATGGTGGCTGTGGCTTGCCGTCGGTCTGGCGCTGGTCGTGGCTGAACTGGTCACGCCGAGCGGCTTCTTCATCATCTTCTTCGGCCTGGGCGCCCTGACGGTGGGCGTGCTGGCGGCGCTGAAGGTCATCAGCAGCCTCGGCATCGAGCTGTTGTGGTTCAGCGTGCTTTCCGTGGTTTACGTGATCGTCTTCCGGGGCCGTTTGCAGGCCCGCATCCAGATGCCCCCGCCACCAAACGTCGACTCGCTGGTCGGCGTGCTGGCGATTCCGCAGGAGTCGTTGTCGCCCGGTGTGGTGGGCAAGGTCGAAGTGCGCGGCTCGATATGGAGCGCGCGCAACACCAGCGACGTCACGCTCAGCGTGGGCCAGCGGGCGCGCGTGGCGGCAGTGGACGGTCTCACGCTAACGGTTGTTCCCGAATAGCTGATGGCCCGACGGCCTGACAGCCGGGTGGCCCGACAAGGAGTTCCATGGAAGGCGGACTGATCGTATTCGGTTTGCTGGCGTTCGTAGTGCTGGTGGTCTTGTGGAAGACGGCCATCGTCGTTCCGCAGCAGAGCGCGTTCGTCGTCGAGCGGCTGGGCCGCTATGCCGGCACGCTGGACGCCGGGTTCCACATCCTGGTGCCGTTCGTGGACGTGATTCGCTATCGCCACTCGCTCAAGGAGATGGCGCTGGATATCCCGGCGCAAATCTGCATCACGCGCGACAATGTGCAGGTCCAGGTCGACGGCGTGCTCTATCTCAAGGTGCTCAATCCCGAACGCACGTCGTACGGCATCTCCGACTACATCTTTGCCATCTCGCAGCTGGCCCAGACGACGCTGCGGAGCGAGGTCGGCAAGATCGATCTCGACAAGACGTTCGAGGAGCGCACCAACATCAACACCGCGGTCGTCGCCGAACTCGACAAGGCCACCGAGCCGTGGGGGGTGAAGGTGCTGCGCTACGAGGTGAAGAGCATCACGCCGCCGGCTGACGTGCTGGCCGCGATGGAAAAGCAGATGCGTGCCGAGCGTGAGAAGCGCGCCGTCATCCTGACCTCTGAAGGCCAGCGCGATGCGGCGATCAACAATGCCGAAGGCGCGAAGCAGGAGACCATCAAGGCGTCGGAGGCGCGCAAGCAGCAGCAGATCAACGAAGCCGAAGGCCAGGCGGCGGCGATCCTGGCGGTGGCCACCGCCACCGCGGAAGGCATCAGGCGTGTCGCCGAGGCGACCCAGGCCCCTGGCGGGGCTGAGGCCATCCAACTGCGCGTCGCCGAGCAGTACATTGGCGAGTTCGGCAAGGTGATCAACAACGCCGACACCATCATCCTGCCGTCGAACGTCGCCGACGTGGCGTCAATGATCACCACCGCCATGCAGGTCGTGGGACACACCAAGAAGTAGCGCCGCAACCAGGGCCAGGGCCGCGCCGGTCATGAACGCGACCGGCGCGCCCCACAACTGCCACAACCCGCCGAACAACAGTCCCGCCAGCAGCGCGCCAATCCCCTGCACCGCCGCGTGCCAGCCGAACGCCGTCGCCCTCAGATGATCGGGTGTCAAATCGGCAACCAGCGCTTTCTCGCTTCCCTCCACGGCCGCGGCGTAGGTGCTGTAGAACAGGAACCAGGCAATCAGCGCATCCCTGGTCTCGCTCACGGCAAATCCGGTGTAGACACTCGCGTAGACGATCCAGCCGCTGATGATCAGCGTGCGCCGTCCGAAGCGATCCGACAACATTCCCGCGTGCATGGTGATCAGCGCCTTGAGTGCGTGCTGGCCGCTCCACAGCAGTGTCAATCCAACCAGCGGCACGCCGGCGTTCGACAGCTGCAGCAACAGAAACGCGTCGGACGAGTTGCCAAGCGTGAAGACCGTGAGGATGCCAAGGTATTGCTTGAGCGGGCGTCCCAGGGGCGCCGTCGCCATGTCCACCGCTCGGACGCGTTGCGGCTCAGGCACGGTGTCCGGGACTCGCAGCAGCGTCGCGACCGCGAGCAGGCCGGGAACGATCGTCAAGGCGAACAGCAGCCGGTAATTCCCCGGTGAGAGATACAACACCACTGCCGCCAGCAGCGGTCCAACCGCCGCGCCGGCGTGATCCATCGCCCAGTGATAGCCGAACACGCGGCCCCGCTCACCTGGCGGCGCGAGGGCCGCGAGCATGGCGTCGCGCGGCGAACTGCGCAGGCCCTTGCCGATGCGGTCGATCACTCGAATCGCAAAGACATGCCCCCAACCGGTGGTGATCGCCATCAACGGTCGGATCAATGACGACAGCGTGTAGCCGAAGACGACGATCGGTTTGCGAACGCCGAGACGATCGGACCACCGGCCGGCGAATACCTTGAGCGCACTGCTGGTCGCCTCCGCCGCGCCTTCGACAATGCCGAGGGCAATCGGCGGACCCCCGAGGACTTGAGTGATGAACACCGGCAGCAGCGGATAGACCGCTTCGGTGGCCGCGTCGGTCAGCAGGCTGACCCATCCGAGCAACCGGATGGGTCGTGGGAGAGCGGGCAATCAGCGTGCGGCGGCTTTGACGGCCGCACCGCCCACCAGTTCGTCCGCCAGCCGGTTGGCCTTGTAGACCACGCGCAGCGCTTCGAGCATTCCACGTGAGTCTACCGACACCGCCCGATTCACCGCCGCGTCGTAAATGAAGTATCCCGGCAGCGACTGGATGTTGCCGTCGAAGATCAGCCCGACCATCTCGCCCTTCGCGTTGATGGTCGGCGAGCCGCTATTGCCCCCGACAATGTCGTTGGTGCTGACGAAGTTGTAGGGCGTCGTCGGCTTCACGACCGCGCGCGCCTTCAGCCAGGAGTCCGCGATCTTGTACGGCGGCTGCTGCTTGTGTTCGTCGCCGCGCACGTACAGGCCGCGAAGCTCGGTGAACGGCGTGACGTTCCTGCCGTTCTCCATGTAGCCCTTGATCTGCCCGAACGACAGCCGCAGCGTGAAGGTGCCGTCGGGATACGCGGCGTCGCCCCGGGTCGCAAACACCGACTGCGCAATCTTGGCGTAGGCGTCACGCTCCACACCGAGCACTTCGTTGTCGTATTTGGTGCGCAGTGCCCGTGCGCGCGCGTCGACCAGCCGGGCCAGCTGGATGAACGTGTCGGCGGATGCATCCACCGCGGCCTTGCCGCCGGCCAGCAGCGCCTTTCGGGTAGCCGGGTCCCCCATCTTCGTGCCGGCGACGAGCTCGGCGGCCCTCGCCGGCGGCGTCTTGCCGGCGAGGACCTGCCTGGCCAGCGGGTGGTCCGCGCCAACCATCTTCACCATCACGGCCAGGGACGCGTCGAGCTTGGCTTGCTCGGCTCCGGCGTGAATCGGCGCTTCCGACGCCAGCTGGCGTTCGATGGCGGCCTTGCGCGCTTCGGAATACTCCGGCAGCCGCTGCCCGTTCGGCTTGGCGCTCTCGTCGCTCCAGCGCACCAGGGTGCGGGCCAGCGTGAAGTACTGCGTGTAGAAGCCCAGTCCCTGTTCGAACACCACGCGTTCGTAGTTATATGGCGGCAAGGAGCCGCGAGCGGTGGCGACCTTGTCCCACGCATCGCCATACTGTGCCTCGAAGTCGGCGTCGGCATGCACGCGGTCGCGGAGCGCCTTCTCGTCGGCGCGCTTCTTGTTCATCGTCGCGGCGTCCTCGAGGCCGGCGAGCTGTCCCTTCCACGACTTCAGCGAGTTTTCGGCGCCGAAGAAATCGTCGTTGGCCTGGCGTGCCTGTTCGGCGCCCTGCTTCGAGTAGGCTGCGAGCGAGTCGCGGATCATCGTGAAGGCATTGATCGACAGCGGCAGCGCGTTGTCGCGCAGGAATTCCAGGTGCGCCACGGTGTTGAGGCGCTGCGTGGCACCCGGATGACCGGACGTGAACACCGCGTCGCCTTCCTGGACGCCCGTGGTCGACCACGGCAGATAGCTGGCCGAGCGATATGGCTTGCCATCGTCATACACGCGCCAGATCGTCATGTCCAGGCAGTAGCGCGGGAAGGTGAAGTTGTCCGGGTCGCCGCCATAGAACGCCGCGTCGAACTCCGGCGCGAACACCAGGCGCACGTCCGTGAACTTCTTGTAGAGGTACAGGTGATACTGCCCGCCCTGGAAAAGGGTCACCATTTCGGCTTCAAGGCCGGTCTTGTCCTGCGCGTCCTTCTCGATCGCCGCAATCGCGGAGCGGCGCGCCGCCAGTGTCTCGGCCGACGACATCCCCGGCTTCACCGACTCGTTCACCTTGGCCGTGACGTCGTCAATCCGCTGCAACGACATCAGCTCGAGATCCTTGAGCGGCAGCTCCTCGCCGCGATTGGCGGCCAGATAACCGCGGGATGCGAGGTCGCGCTGAGGCGTGCTCAGCTTGTGCAGGAGATCGAGTGAGACGTGGTGGTTGGTGAGCACCAGGCCGTCCGGCGATACGAACGATCCGGATCCACTCGGGAAGCGCACCGACGCCTGCTGCACGCGCTGAATCCACTGATCGGAGAGTTCGACGCCAAGCGCCTGCTTGATCGCGGCCTTCGGGATGCGATTGAACGGCCAGAACCCCTCATTCGCATGACCGACGACGGGAAGCGCCGCCAGCAGCGCGAGAACGACGACAGTCCGGCGCGTGGAGTGGGTCATGGTGCTAGTTTCCGGTGTCCGGCTGCCAGTTGCCAGAAAAAAACCACGCAGCACCAACTGCCAACTGCCACCTCTCATGGCACGTACGCGATGCAGTCGATTTCAACCCTCAATCCGTCCCCGGGCAGGGCCGCGGCGGCGATGGTGGTGCGCGCAGGGCGATGGTCGCCGAACATGCGTGAGTATACGGCGTTCATCCTCTGAAACTCGGACATGTCGATCAGGAACACGCCGCAGCGCAACACGTGCTGCAGGTTCGAGCCGCCTGCTTTCAGGATGGCCTGCAGATTCTTCAGGCACTGCTCCGTCTGTGTTTCGACATCCGTCCCGGCCAGCCTGCCGGTGGCGGGATCGGTCGCGCCCTGCCCGGACACGAAGATCAGGCGCTCGAAGTTCATGCCCGGTGAATAGGGGCCGACCGGCTTGGGAAGGTGGGCGGCGTGCACAGGTTTGTGACTCATGTCTCCTCCAGGCGCGTCCGCGCCCATCGCGCGACTATCATACGGTGAGTGCCTCGCTACAAACTGACGATTGAGTATGCGGGAACGCGCTACAGCGGCTGGCAGAAGCAGAAGAACGCCCGCACCGTGCAGGGCGAACTCGAACGCGCCATCGGCGAGCTGACCCACGACCAGACGTTCGAGTGCATGGGATCGGGCCGCACCGATGCCGGCGTGCACGCACTCCGGCAGGTCGCGCACCTCGACGTGCGCAACCCTCTCCCCGCGGAAAGCCTCCGGCGCGGTCTCAACGACGCCTTGCCGGCCGACATCCACGTGTTGGCGGTGGATTCTGTGCCCCACCGCTTCCACGCGCGTCACGGCGCGGTGGCGCGGAGCTACATCTACCAGATTTCTCGGAGGCGCAGCGCGTTCGCGAAGCCGTTTGTCTGGTGGGTGAAAGAAGCGCTGGACCTCGAGCGCATGAAGGACGCCGCGGCGCGCTTGAGCGGGATGCACGACTTCCAGTCGTTCAGCGACGACGATCCCGACGAGAAGTCCACCGAGGTCCTGGTGGAGGAGGTGACGATTGGCGAGGACGGCGACCTGATCCTCGTGCGCGTCGGCGGCTCACACTTCATCTGGAAGATGGTGCGCCGCATGGTCGGCGTGCTCGTCGAGGTCGGCAAAGGACAGCTCGACCCCGGCGAGGTGTGGACCGTCGATGCGGCGCGGCTTACCGCGCCGGCATCAGGCCTGTTTCTAGAGCGGGTGTTCTACGACGGTGATCAGCGGCACTGGCCGCTGCAACCGGCGATGCCGGTTCGCCCTGCGCGCGGTTGAAATAGCGCTGGTAGCACTTGTAGCAGAGCGCATAGTACGGGTCCCACTTCAGGATGCCTTCCTGGCGGAACAGCCTACGGCGGTACTCACAGTGCTTGCAGGCCCTACGAGCGACGGGTGCAGGACGGCGAAATCGGAGGCGAATCGTCATAACGTCACCTTACGCGGCGCCCCTGACAGGTCAGGTCATTCGGGCTGCCGCGGCGTCAGGTTCCCTGGAACTACACTCGACTGCACACCTTTGCATACGTTGTGCCGTACTATGGGGTTCCCTGACTCCGTCGTCCGGCAACGGCACGGCAGGCGCCGATCAATGGAGAGACACACTGAAATCGTACGGCAATGGCGCATTTTGCTGGCTTTGGAGGGCCGCTCCCGCGGCCTGACGCTGTCGGAGGCCCAGCAGGAAGCCGGGGATGGTGTCGGCGAACGGACCATCCGCCGCGATTTCGACGCCCTGGCGCAGGCCGGCTTCCCTATTGAGACCTCAAAACGGGACGGGAAAACCGTGTTTGTCCTCAATCGGGAAGTTTTCCGCGGCGTGGCCGCGGCAGGTTTCTCACTCTCCGAACTCTGCGCGCTGCATCTGAGCCGGACGGTGCTGACCGCCGTGGCGGGCGGGCCGTTCCGCGACAGCCTGGCCTCGGCGTTCGACAAGCTCTATGATGCGCTGCCGCCGCCCATGTGGAAGTTCATCGAGAGCCTTCCCGATGCGATGGGCGCCAAGGAGCACGCGTCCCGCCCTCGCGCCGCTGGCTCGGCAAAGGCCATCGATAGGTTGATGCAGGCCATCCTGGGCCGTCGCCGCGTGCGCCTGCGTTATCACTCCTTCTCCAGCCAGCAGGTCAAGGACTACATCGTTGAGCCATATCGCCTGGCTTACGCGCAGGGCGGCTTGTACCTGCAGGCGTTTGTGCCCGAGTACCGCGAAATGCGCACGTTCGCCGCGCAGCGCATCGAGCAGGCTGTTGGGCTCGAAGACGGATTCAACCCCGTTGAATCCGCACCCGACGTGTTCGCGCACTCACTCGGTGCCTTCTCCGGCACACCCGAGCGCGTGGTGATCGAGTTCACCGCGGCCGAGGCGCCCTACGTGCGCGAGCGCGAGTTTCATGCCTCGCAGACGATCGATGACCTGCCCGGCGGACGCCTTCGCCTGACGATGGATGTGGTGATTGACTGGGAGCTGCAGGCGTGGGTGATGGGCTTCGGGCCGGCGGCGAAGGTCATCGCGCCCGCAGCCTTCGCGGCCCGGATCCTCGAGAGCCTCGAAGAGACGCGCGCCACCTACCTCAGGGCCGAGTAAGGGTCGATCGCGGTTCCCTGCCACCACTTCTTCCCGCCGGTCATCTTGACAATCGCGAAGTGAAGATGCGGCGTGTCCCGCGGCGCGTTGCCGGCGTGGCTTCTTCCCTGGTGGTGGGTTCGACCTCGACCTTCGCAGAAGCGGCCGAGAGTAACGGCTCGGTGACAATCGCGACGCCCGACGGGATAATCACGACCATCGTAGCCATCACCAGCAGGCCGCTCACGCAGCCAATCGCGGCCGCAAACACGATCCACGACGAGGCGGGGCGGGCGCGAGGGGTCTAAGTCCCAGAACAAGTCGGGATTGTGGCTGAACACCGGATTGCAAGCGACGGCGGTCACGGTTTCAGAGTCGCCCTCTCCATCATGTCCTGCGGGATGTCCGGATGTCCGGTGTGGAAGACATGGGTCTGGCCGTTCATTCAACGATCGATTGCAGAACCGCTGCCTTGAACTTCTGACGCAAACCATCGGGGTTGGCTGGCAGGTTCTGCGTCATCAGTGCGACGACCAGCTCCCGCGAGGGATCAACGGCGAAGAACGTCCCGGCGGAGCCGTCCCACCCGTATTCACCGACGTTTGTGAGATAGCCGCGCGAACCAGGCTTCACCACCACGTCGACGTTGGCCAGGCCCCAGCCCACCGCGCCGTTGCCCTTCGTGAGGAGCACCGCGTCTGGCAGCCCGTTGGCGGTGATGGCGGCCACGGTGTCGGCTTTCAGCAACCGGACGCCATTGAGCTGGCCCTGACCCAGCAGCATCTGGCTGAACTTCAGGAAGTCCTCGGCGGTCGACACGAGCCCCACGGCTCCCTCCATCAGCGCGGGCTTCTGCGTGAAGGGCACCTCCTCGATCTCGAACGGAGCCACCGTGCCGTCCTGGCTGCGCTGATACACCGTGACGAGGCGGGCGACCGCATCTCCCTCGACCCAGAAGGCCGTATCGTCCATTCCCAGCGGCTCGAGGATGCGCGCCGTCACGAACGCATCGAAGCTCCGCGTCGTGACGACTTCCACGATCCGCCCGAGGACGGTCGTGGCTTCGCTGTACCGGAAACGCGTGCCGGGGTCCTCGAGCAGCGGGGCCTTCGTGATGTTGGTCACCAACTGCGGCAGCGCAATCGCGCGGGAGCGAACCTGCAGCCGCCGATAGAGATCCGACGTGCGATGACTCAGCCCCGAGGTGTGCAGCAGCAGATCTCGAATCGTGATCTCGCGCGACGGCCGCCGGGGCGCGCCCGTTCCGCCGTCCCGCACCATCGCACTCCTGAACTCGGGCAGGTACTTCGACACGGGCTCGTCGATCGAGAGACGGCCCTCATCGCTCAGCATCATGACTGCGACCGCGGTGACCGCCTTGGTCTGCGAGTAGATGCGGAACAGCGAGCGCTCGGTCATCGCAGCCTTCGTTTCGAGGCTCTGGAGTCCGACCGGCTCAAGATAGACGAGCTTGCCTCGCCGCGCGACCGCGGCGACCGCGCCGATAATCTTCCGATCGGCGACGTACTGGCGCAGCAGCGCCGTCGCCTGCTGCAGGCGATCCGCGGACATCCCCACGGACTCGGGCGTCGCCCTCACCATCGGGGCGGCCGACATCGAGGTGAGCGTGAACGCCAGCGTCGTGATGCCGGCACAAAGTGTGAGAGCGGTCTTCGATGTTCGCATGGGCAGCTGATCTACGACTGGCCAGCATATTACGTATGGTCGTTCGCCAGCATGGTCACCAATCGGCCTGCCGGGCGCAACGGGGCCTCGCCGCCCATCCCGCGACCGCAGTGCCGGCTCGGCCCTGCCCCTGTGATCGGCCCGATCGTTGGCCAGTGCGACTCCTGTCGACGATGAAGCAACGCTCATCGGGCAGTTGCGCGCCGGCGACGAGGCCGCCGTCGAGCAGGTCGTCCGTGCCTGCGGCGGCCGGCTGCTGGCGGTCGCGCGTCGTATCGTCGGGTCCGAGGAAGACGCCCGCGACGTCGTGCAGGACGCGTTCATGAGCGCGTTTCGCAGCCTCGATCGCTGTGAAGGCCACGCCAAGCTCTCAACCTGGCTGCATCGCGCCCGTCAGGCGCTGCGGACGCTGCTGGCCCGCCACTTCGGGAGTGCTGCCTCATGAAATGCCGGGAACTCGCCGAATTCCTGAACGACTACGTGAGCGGTGAACTCCCGGTGGAGACCCGCACCCACTTCGAGCTCCACCTCGGCAAGTGCAAGAACTGCCACCACCACATGGTGCAGTACGAAGTGGCCATCAAGGCCGGAAAGATCGCCTGCGACGAGATGAGCGACGAAATGCCGGCCATGCCCGAAGAACTCATCAAGGCCGTCCCCGCCACCCGCCAGCAGAGTGGCCAGTAGCCGCTGGCCAGAGAACTCGGTTCTGTCCTTCCCGTAGCCCGCAGCCCGACCCCTCCCTAAGTTGATACGTATCGTATCAACTGGTATCCTTGAAACGTGTCAACCTGGGAGTTGATGTTCATCTCGGACGCGGCCCGGATCCTCGGGATGCACCCGCAGACGCTTCGGAAGTACGAGCGCCTCGGGCTGGTGCGCCCGGCGCGCACCGTGGGCAGCATGCGGCTCTACTCGCGCGACGAGATCGAGCGGCTGCGCTTCATCAAGCGGCTGGTCGATGAGTCAGGGGTCAATCTGGCCGGCGTCCAGCAGTTGTTGTCCGTCGCCGAGGCGATGCAGCGGATCCGTCCGCTGGTCCAGCCCGCGGCGGTGCAGCGCGACGCCACGCGCCGGCGGCTGCTGAGGGAGATGGACCGCCTGGCGGCGATGCTCGGACTGGATCTCGACGACGAGGCCTGACGTGGACTTCAAGGACTACTACTCCACGCTCGGCGTCTCCAAGACGGCCACCGACAAGGACATCAAGCAGGCCTTTCGCAAGCTGGCCCGCAAGTTCCACCCTGACGTGAATCCGGGTGACAAGGGCGCCGAGGCGAAGTTCAAGGAAGTCAACGAGGCCAACGAGGTCCTGAGCGATCCGCAGAAGCGGAAGAAATACGACGAGCTGGGCGCCAACTGGCGAGCCTATGAAAACGCGCCGCCGGGCGCGAATCCGTTCGGCGGCCAGTGGCACGGCGGCGGGCCCTTCGACCCCGCTCAGGGCAGGCAGGGCGGCTTTCGCACCATGACCCAGGAACAGATGGAGGACATGTTCGGCGCCGGCGGCGACAGCCCGTTCTCGGATTTCTTCAAGACGTTCTTCGGCGGCATGGACGCCGAGGAGCCCACCGGCGCGCGCGGCGGCCGGGCGCGGCCGAGAAGCCGCAAGGGCCAGGACGTGGAGCATCCGTTCGAGCTTGACCTCGAGGACGCGATGCGCGGCTGCGTGCAGCGGCTGCAGTTGCGCCACGACGGCCACGCGCGCAGCGTCGAGGTGCGCATACCCGCAGGTGTAACCGACGGCTCGCGCGTGCGCGTCGCCGGCGAAGGCGGACGCGGGGCCGGCGCCGGTCCGAGCGGTGACCTGTACTTGCGGGTGCAGTTGAAGCCGCACCCGGTGTTCGGCGTGAAGGGCCGCGACCTGTACACCAGGGCGCGCGTCCCGGTGACGACGGCCGTGCTCGGCGGCGAAGTGGACGTCGTCACACTAGAGAAGAAGACGCTGCGATTGAAGCTGCCGGCCGGGACACAAAGCGGCCAGCGTTTCAGGTTGCGCGGCCATGGGTTGCCGAGCGTCGGTCAGTTCGACGAGCGAGGTGATCTGTACGCCAGCATCGAAATCGATATTCCGAAGCAGTTGTCAGAGGAAGAGCGGGCGCATTATGAAGCGCTCCGCGGCAGTCAACACACCAAAGCGAAGAGCTGAAGACCATGAATCTCAACAAGTTCACCGAAAAGGCGCAGGAAGCCGTCGTCGCGTCACCGCAGCTGGCGTCGGAGCTGCGTCACGCCCAGGTGGAGCCCGAGCATCTGCTCGTGACGCTCGCCGAGCAGCAGGACGGGGTGGTGCCGAGCGTGCTGCGCAAGATGAACAGCCAGCCGACGGATATCGCCACGGCGATGCGCGAACAACTCGGCAGGCAGCCGAAGGCGCATGGCGGCTCGGAGCCGCCCCTCTCCCCTCGCCTGCGGGTCGTGCTCGACGCGGCGCAGGCCGAAGCCAAGGGCATGCGGGACGAGTTCGTCAGCACCGAGCACCTGCTGCTCGGCCTGCTGGCCGAACCCGGGCGCTGGCCGGCGCTCGACCTGCTCGAGCTGCGCGGGGTGACGCGCGAGCGCGTCCTCGAGACACTGGCATCGGTCCGCGGATCGCAGCGCGTGACCGACCAGAATCCGGAGGGCAAGTACGAGGCGCTGCAGAAGTACGGCCGCGATCTGACTGAGCTGGCGCGCCGGGGCAAGCTCGATCCGGTGATCGGGCGCGACGAACAAGTCCGCCGCGTCATCCAGGTGCTCTCCCGCCGCACCAAGAACAATCCCGTGTTGATCGGTGAACCGGGCGTCGGCAAGACCGCCATCGTCGAGGGGCTGGCCCAGCGCATCGTTCGCGGCGACGTACCCGAGGGGCTGAAGGACAAGCAGATCGTCACGCTCGACATGGGTGCCCTGATCGCCGGCGCGAAGTATCGCGGCGAGTTCGAAGACCGCCTCAAGGCGGTGCTGAAGGAAGTGGTCGACTCCGCCGGCCAGATCGTGCTGTTCATCGACGAGCTGCACACGGTGGTGGGTGCCGGCGCGTCGGAAGGCTCGCTCGATGCGTCCAACATGCTCAAGCCGATGCTGGCGCGCGGCGAACTGCACACCATCGGCGCGACGACGCTGAACGAATACCAGAAGCACATCGAAAAGGACGCGGCGCTGGAGCGGCGCTTTCAGCCGGTGACGGTTGGCGAGCCGAGCGTTGAAGACACGATCAGCATCCTGCGCGGACTGCGCGAGCGCTACGAGATTCATCACGGCGTGACGTTCAAAGACGCCGCGCTGGTGGCGGCCGCGGTACTCTCGCATCGCTACATCTCCGACCGTTTCCTGCCTGACAAGGCGATTGACCTGATGGACGAAGCGGCCTCGAAGCTGCGCATGGAGATCGACTCGCTGCCGGTGGAGCTCGACGAGGCGCAGCGGCGCACCATGCAGCTCGAGATCGAGCGCGAAGCGCTGCGCAAGGAGAAGGACGAGGCATCGCGCGATCGCCTGCAGAAGCTCGAACAGGAGATCGCCGACCTCAAGGAGCAGTCGGCCGCCCTGCGTTCGCACTGGGAACAGGAGAAGGCGTCAATCCAGAAGTCGCGGGACACCAAACAGCAGCTCGAGCAGGTCAAGCGCCAGGTCGAACAGGCCCAGCGGGCCGGCGACTACGCCAAGGCCTCGGAGTTGCAGTACGGCCAGGTGCCCGCCCTCGAAGCGGAAATCAGGAACCAGGAAGCTCGCCTCCAGGAGCTGCAGCGGACCAAGAGCATGCTGAAGGAGGAAGTCGACGAAGAAGACATTGCCGAAGTCGTCGGTAAGTGGACGGGCATTCCCGTGAGCCGGCTGATGGAAGGTGAAATCCAGAAGCTCCTCAAGATGGAAGAGCGCCTGCACCACCGCGTGGTCGGACAGGATGCCGCGATTGGTGCGGTCGCCAACGCCATTCGCCGGGCGCGGGCCGGCCTGCAGGATCCGAATCGACCGCTGGGCAGCTTCATCTTCCTTGGTCCGACCGGCGTCGGCAAGACGGAACTCGCCCGCGCGCTCGCGGGGTTTCTGTTCGACGATGAGCAGGCGATGATCCGGATTGACATGTCGGAATACCAGGAGAAGCACACGGTGTCGCGCATGATCGGTGCGCCGCCGGGCTACGTCGGCTACGACGAGGCGGGGCAACTCACCGAAGCGGTTCGCCGGCGACCGTACGCCGTCGTGCTGTTCGACGAAATCGAGAAGGCGCATCCCGAGGTGCTGAACGTCATGCTCCAGCTGCTCGATGACGGACGTCTGACCGACGGCAAGGGCCGGGTGGTCGACTTCACCAACGCCGCGATCATCATGACGTCCAACCTGCGCGACCAGGACGCCCTGCGCGGACACTTCCGACCGGAGTTCATCAACCGCATCGACGAGATTGTGTTCTTCCACTCGCTCGAGCGCGAGCACATCAAGCAGATCATCGAGATCCAGCTGCGCGCGCTGCTGACACGGCTCGAGGATCGCAAGATCACGGTCGAGCTGAGCGACCGGGCCAAGGACGTCCTGGTCCGCGAGGGGTATGATCCGGTGTACGGAGCGCGACCGCTCAAGCGCGCCCTGCAGCGGCGGTTGCTGGATCCGCTGGCGCTGCGGGTGCTGGAAGGCGAGTTCCGCGAAGGCGATACGGTCGCCGTGGATGTGTCCGGAGACGAGTTGAGTTTCGCGAAAGGTCACGCGGTCCATGCCTAGTCCCACGCTCCCGCCCGGCGGCAAGCAGCGCCGTCCACCGCCCGCCAAGCCCACCGCCTTGTAGTGGGCGTTCGCGGTGCGTTGACGCTGCTGGCCATTGGCCAGGCGTCCTGCATGGCGCCGGCAGGGCGGCCGATCTCCTACAGTGCGTTCAAGGCCCTGGTGCGGGGCGGCCAGGTGGCCGAGGTGTCCGTCAACGACACCAGCATTCGCGGCACGCTGAAGAAGGCCGAGCACGGCTCCCCGGCCCCGGCGCCTCCGCCGACTCGGTTTCGGCGTGACGGCCAGGCACGTGTATAGTGGCACCGTGCCTGAACTCTTTTTCCAGAACTACAGCCCGGTCGCCGGCAGCATTTTCCTGTCGGCGCTCGTTGCGTCGCTGCCGCCCATCCTGCTCGCGATCTGCCTGGCCGTGCTGCGCATTGCGCCGTGGAAGTCGGCCATTGTCGGCGCGGTCAGCGCGTTCGTACTGGCCTGGATCGTGTGGGGCATGCCGTTTGGCTTGACCGTCGCCGCCGCGACCCATGGCATGGCGTTCGGATTGTGGCCCATCTGCTGGATCGTGTTCAGCTCAGTGATGTTCTACAACCTGTCGGTTGAAAGCGGCGACTTTGATGTCATTCGGCGATCGCTGGCGAAGTTGACGACCGATCGCCGTATTCAGATCCTGCTGGTCGCCTTCTGCTTCGGCGCGTTGATTGAAGGCATCGCCGGGTTCGGCGCGCCGGTCGCGATTACCGCCGCCATGCTCGCGGGGCTCGGCTTCGAACCCATCAGCGCTGCGGTCATGGCGCTCATCGCCAACACCGCGCCAGTGGCGTTCGGCTCGCTCGGCATTCCGGTCACCACCCTCGGCGGCCTGCTGGCGCCGATGCTTGGGGAGGATGTGCAGGCCACTACCCGGGCGCTCTCGTCCATGGTCGGGCGCCAGCTGCCGTTCTTCTCGCTGATCATCCCGGCCTACCTGGTGGTGCTGTACGCCGGCTGGGGCCGGATGATGGCGGTGTTCCCCGCCGTGTTGATGGCCGGCGTGTCGTTCGCGATTGGCCAGTTCCTCGTCTCGAACTACGTGGGGCCGGAGCTCACCGACACCCTGGCCGCGCTGCTCTCGCTGGCGGCCGTGGCGCTGCTGCTCAAGTTCTGGCAACCCAAGGACGGCTACCTAGACGGCCGGCCCGTCGTTACCGAATCGATCGTCGATACGTCCGGTCGCATCTGGCGCGCCTATGCGACCTACGGCATCCTCATTGTCACGGTGCTGATCGGGCAGGTGGGCAACTTTGCCGGCATGCAGAACCTGCAGCCCCCCGCCAACGTGACGATGTTGTTGCGCTGCGGACAGATTGGCAACCGGCTGTGTCCCGAACCGTGGATTGGTGAGCCCGCCGCGGTGAATCCGCAAGGCTTCCGTTTCCCGGTCTGGGAGTTCAGCTGGCCGGGCGCGTACAACACCATCGATGGCAAGCTGGTCGGGAAAGTGCAGCGCAGCGCGCCGGTGGTCGCGACCACGTCGCCGTACCCGCTCACGTATCGGCTGGATTTCCTCGCGACCGCGGGCACGCTGGTGTTGTTTGCGACGCTCATCGCGCTGATTCCGATGGTCGCGGCCGGCGGCCGGCCGGGCATCCTCGGAGTCGCGTTCGGGAAGACCGTGGCGCAATTGAGGCTTCCCATCGTGACGATTGCCTTCATCCTGTCGATTGCGACGGTGATGAACTATTCGGGCATGACCTCGTCGATGGCGCTCGCGCTGGCGGCGACCGGATGGTTGTTCCCGTTCTTCTCCGCTTGGCTGGGAATGCTCGGCGTGTTCCTGACCGGCAGCGACACGTCATCGAACACGTTGTTCGGGCCGCTGCAGGCCACGACGGCCCGCGTGTCCGGGCTCGATCCCATCCTGATGGGCGCGACCAACAGCTCCGCGGGCGTCATGGGCAAGATGATCAGCCCGCAGAACCTCTCGGTCGGCGCCGCCGGCGTGGGAGCGGTCGGCCGCGAGGGCGAAATCTTCTCGAGGGTGATCGTCCACAGCCTGATCCTGACGGCCCTCATGGGCCTGCTCGCGATGCTACAGGCGTACGTCGTGCCGTGGATGGTTCCGACGCTGTAGCAGCCGAGTCCTAGGTGGTCGTCGGCGCGTCCGGTGGCGGCACCCTCGGGCCCGGCGCCGGCTCGGCCGCCTGGAAGGCGCACAGCTTGTGCGTGCTGTCGCAGAACGGCCGCTCCTTCGATTGGCCGCAGCGGCACAGCGCGAACGGCTTCTGGGGCAGGTAATACTCGTTGCCGTTCCAGTCGACCAGCTTTACATCCTCGCCCTCGACGAGGATCGACCCGTTCTGCCGAATCTTGAGCGTGACCATTTATCCCCTCTGCATTGCCGACAGGAACTCGGCGTTGTTCTTGGTCTTCGCCATCTTGTCGAGGAGCAATTCCATCGCTTCGACCGGTGACAGCGGATTCAGCACCTTGCGCAGTACCCAGATGCGGTTGAGATCGTCCTTCGGGATCAACAACTCTTCCTTGCGAGTGCCGCTCTTCTGGATGTCGATCGCCGGGAACGTGCGCTTGTCGGACAGCTTGCGATCCAGATGGATCTCGCTGTTGCCCGTGCCCTTGAACTCTTCGAAGATCACATCGTCCATGCGCGAGCCGGTGTCGATCAGCGCGGTGGCGACGATGGTCAGCGAGCCGCCTTCTTCGATGTTGCGGGCGGCGCCAAAGAAGCGCTTCGGCTTCTGCAGGGCGTTGCTGTCGAGACCGCCGGACAGCACCTTGCCCGATGCCGGGATCACCGTGTTGTAGGCGCGCGCCAGCCGCGTGATCGAGTCGAGCAGGATCAGCACGTCCTTCTTGTGCTCGACGAGGCGCTTTGCCTTTTCGATCACCATTTCGGCAACCTGCACGTGGCGCTGCGCGGGCTCGTCGAAGGTCGACGAGATGACTTCGCCGTCGACCGAGCGCTGCATGTCGGTGACTTCCTCCGGGCGCTCGTCGATCAGCAGCACGATCAGGTACACCTCGGGATGGTTCCTGGCCACCGACTGGGCGATCGCCTGCAGCAACATGGTCTTGCCGGTGCGCGGCGGCGCGACGATCAGTCCGCGCTGGCCCTTGCCGAGCGGCGTCATCAGGTCCATCACGCGGGACGACAGGTTCTCGGCCTCGGTTTCGAGCTTGAGGCGCTCGAGCGGATAGAGCGGCGTCAGGTTCTCGAAGAACAGCTTGTCGCGAGCATGGTCCGGCGCCTCGAAGTTGACGGCTTCGACCTTGATCAGCGCGAAATAGCGCTCGCCTTCCTTCGGCGGGCGAATCTGCCCCGAGACGGTGTCGCCGGTCTGCAGATCGAACCTGCGGATTTGCGAGGGTGACACGTAGATGTCGTCGGGGCCGGGCAGGTAGTTGTAGTCAGGGGCACGGAGGAATCCGAAGCCATCCGGCAGCACCTCGAGCACGCCCTCCGAGAAGATGAAGCCGCTCTGCTCGGTTTGCGCTTTGAGAATCTGGAAGATCAACTCCTGTTTGCGCATGCCGGTGGCGCCAAGGACCTCGAGGTCCTTGGCGACCTGGGTCAGATGCTGGATGGTCATCTCCTTCAGGTCGGTGATGTTCAGGCCGGGCTTCCGGCCTTGCTGGCTTTCCTGCTGCTGCAGTTCAGCGGCTTCAACGGCAACGTCGGGCTGCGGGGGTGGCTGTTTCCCACCGCCACCGCGGTGGGATCCATGACGCTTGTGGCTGGGCATGCAGGCTATCCGGGTTCAAACGGGGATGTTCGGTTGTTGGTGTGACTGGGTGCGGTGGCACTGCAGTGTACCGGCCGCGCAAGAAACGCAGGCAATCCGGAACGAGACTCCCGGTAGTATAGCAAACACCGTGCATCGCATCACGCTCCCGCTGCTGCTGCTCGCAGCGCTGACCTTCTTTGCCGGCCTGGGGCGTGGGGCGATTACCGACTCAGACGAGGCCTTCTACGCGGAGTCGTCTCGGGAAATGGTCGCGTCCGGCGACTGGGTGACACCCTATTACAACTACCAACCGCGCTTTCAGAAGCCGATTCTCTATTACTGGCTGACGTCGGCCACCTACCTGGTCAGCGGTCCGAGCGAGCTCGGCGCGCGGTTATGGGCGGCGCTGGCCGGGGTCGGCCTGGTGTTGATCACGGCCGCCTGCGGGCGGCGATGGTACGGCGAGACCACCGGACTGCTGGCCGGCGCGATCGTCGCCACAAACTTCGGCTACTTCTCGATCGGCCGGATGGCGCTGCCCGACCTGCCGCTCACCTTCTGCATCACCTTATCGATCTGGGCGGCGTTGGTCTCGACGCTCGAGCCGGAGCGGTCGCCGCGCAAGTTCGTCATCCTGGCCGCACTGGGCCTGGGGCTCGGCTTCCTCATGAAGGGACCGGTCGGGCTGATCATTCCGGCCGTCGTCATCATTCCGGTGCTGATGATCGAGCGCCGATCGATTGGCCTCAATCCCCTCGATATCGTGCTCGGATTCGTCGTGATGCTGGCGATCGCGACGCCGTGGTACTTCGCGATGTGGGCGCGCCACGGCAACGACTACCTGCAGAGCTTCTTCGTGGGCGATAACTTCGAGCGGTTCGCCACGGACCGCTTCAACGATCCGCGTCCCTGGTGGTTCTACCTGCCGGTGATTGCCGGCGGCTTGCTGCCCTGGACGCCGCTGGCGCTCACCTGGCTCGGACCCATCACCCAGCTGCTGCGCGGGCGCCGCTCGGTGGGCATTATCGATCTGCGGCTGCTGCTGTGGGCCGCGTTGCCGCTGGTGTTCTACTCCCTGTCGATCGGCAAGCAGCCGCGCTACGTGTTACCCGTCCTGCCGCCGCTGGCGATCCTGCTGGCGTCCTCGATCGTCGAGCGCACGCAGGAGTGGCGCGACCTCGATGGCGTGCGATCGACGCCGCGGCGCGCGCTGCCCGTGGTGATCGGCTCACTGCTGAGCGGTGTCTTCTTCGTGGCGCTGGGCGTCTCGTTGTATCGCGCCCAGCCGCTGCTGATCAACGTCCAGCCGGTCTACACCACCATGGCGTCGTGCCTGATGGCCACGGCCGGGGCGCTGGTGATGGTGGCGTCGGTCTCGAACGCGTGGCGCAGCGCCCCAGTCGTGATCGCGCTGGCCGCGGCCATCACGCTGCCGGTGGTGCAATACGGGGCGTTGTCGAGCGGCGGCGACGACACCGTCAAGCAGATGGCGAACCTGGTCGTGCAGCACCGGACCGCCAACGAGCCGGTCGCGACGCTCGGCGTATTCGTGCGGAACCTGGTGTTCTACTCGGGCATCAAGACCACGGACGTGATTGGCGACGAGCAGGTGAAGAACTTCCTGTCGCAGCCGAACCGCGCGCTGCTGGTGGCGCCGTCATCTGAGGTGGATCGACTCGAGCGAGAGCTGGGAATCACGCTGAACCGGATCGCCGAGCTGCGCTACTTCAACGAAGCCGGCGTGCGTATCCGCACGCTGCTGTGGCCCGATCGCGATCGAGATCTCATCAAGGTCGTGCTGGTTGCCAACCGGTAACCGGGTGTGGGTCACCGCGCGGCGGTCAGCTTGCCTGTCGATTCGAGTGTCCGGACGAACGCCTTGATGCGCTCGCACCCTTCCTTCAGCCGCTCCATCGACGTCGCATACGACAGACGGAAATAGCCCGGCGCATCGAAGCCTTCGCCGGGAGTCACCGCGACCGCGACTTCCTTGAGGAGCGCTTCGGCGAACTCGCCGGAGCTAAGAATGCCGGCCGGCGACAGCAAGTCGGCGATGTATGGGAACAGGTAGAAGGCGCCGCTAGGCTTGACGCACACGATGCGGGAATCGCCGGTCAGCCAGCCGTGCACCGCGTCGCGGCGATGGCGGTATTCGTTGAGCATGGCCGTGACGCCGTCCTGCGGGCCGGTCAGCGCGGCGATGGCCGCCTTCTGGGTGATGGAATTGATGTTCGAGGTCGAATGGCCCTGGACGACATTCATCTGCGCGATGACGTCCTTCGGCCCGATCGCCCAGCCACACCGCCAGCCGGTCATGGCGTAGGCCTTGGATGCGGCGCTACAGATGACCGTCTTGTCACGCATGCGATCGAACAGCACCTTGATCAGGTTGTGCGCGACCGGCTCGTAGATCAGCTTCTCGTAGGTGAAGTCGACGATCACCCAGATGCCGCGCGCCGTCGCCGCATCGGCAATCGCCGCCATCTCGGTCTCCGAGATCACGGCGCCGGTGGGGTTACAGGGCGAATTGACGATGATGGCTTTGGTGCGCGGCGTGATGGCCTCGACGATCGGCGCGGCCTTGATCGTGAAGCCGTCTTCCATGTGGGTCTGGACGATGACCGGGGCGGCGCCGGCGAGCTTGACCTGATCGCCGATGCTCGGCCAGAAAGGGCCGTGCGTGATGACCTCGTCACCGGCATCGAACAGCGCCATGGCCGAGTTGTAGAGCGCCTGCTTGGCGCCGGCCGTGATGATGACCTCTTCCGGCGTGAACGACACGCCGTAGTCGGCCTGATACCGCTGGGCCACGGCCTCGCGGAGCTCCATGACGCCCGGGGTGGGGGTGTACTTGGTGAAATTCCCGTCGAGCGCGCGATGGGCGGCCTGCTTGACGTGTGCCGGGGTGGCGAAGTCCGGTTCACCCGCGCCCAGGTCGACGACGTCCACGCCCGCGCGGCGCAACCGTTCCGCATCGGCGGCGACCTTCAGGGTCGGCGACACCGTGACCTTGCTCATCCGCCCCGCGAACGTCATCGCTTCTTTGCCTTCTGCTTCGCTTGCAGCTTCTGTTCGACGAGCGGCGGCACCAGTCCCGAAATCTCGCCGCCCAGCGTGAACACTTCCTTGATCAGCCGCGAGCTGATGTAAGTGTACTGCTCCGCCGGCATCATGAATACCGTTTCAAGGCCCGGCGCCAGGTGGCGGTTCATCAGCGCCATCTGGAACTCGTACTCGAAGTCCGAGACCGCGCGCAGGCCGCGGACCAGCACGTGCGCCTGCTTCTGCTGCGCGTAGTCCACCAGCAGGCCGTTGAACGTCTCGACCTTCACGTTGGGCTGATGCTGGAACACGTCCTTGATGATTTCGACGCGCTCCTGCTCACTGAACAGCGGCGTCTTCTCCACATTGGCGAGAATCGCCACGATGATCGAGTCGAAGATCCTGGCGCCGCGCTCGATGATGTCAACGTGGCCGCTGGTCAGCGGATCGAAGGATCCGGGATAAATGGCGACGCGCCCGCTCGGTGTGGTCATGAGTAGAAGGTCAGCGCGCTGTCGCCAGAGGTGACCGCCCGGGTCAGCGCAAGACCGGCCGGCTGCGGCGGTGTCACTCGCCTCGCATGCTCGAGAATCACGATGCCGCCTTCCGCGCGCTGCCGGCCGGCGTCGGCGACGGCCGCCACCAGATGCGCGTAGTCGTACGGCGGATCGAGCACGACGATGTCGAACGGACCGCCGGGGAGCGGCGTCAACAACGCCCGCTCCGCAACGTCGCGGATGATAACACAGCGCTTCGACTCTCGGCAGAGCGTCGCATTCTCGGCGATCAGCCCGGCGGCGCGCCGATCGCTCTCCACACACGTGGCGACGGCCGCACCGCGGCTCAGGGCTTCAAGCGCGATCGCGCCGGTGCCCGAAAACACATCGAGCACGCGCGCCCCCGCGATGCGGGCCTGCAGGATGTTGAACAGTGTGCCGCGCAGCCTGCCGGAGGTCGGGCGAAGGCCATCCCATCGGGGGGCCTTCAACGTTCGTCCCTTGTGGGTGCCGGCAATGATCCGCATGTCAGGCTGGCAGGCTGTCAGCCCACCGTAATCAAGCCGAACTGACGTTGCCACACAGCTCGGACGTAGGCCAGCTGCGGAGCCGACAGCGTGCCGGCCTCGACGCGGGCGCGCGCTTCTTCGAAGGCGCGCTCCAGCAGATCGCCGTCGCGCATCAGGTCGCCGGCGCGGAGCGTGGGTACGCCGGATTGCCGGGTGCCGAAGAAGTCGCCGGGCCCGCGCAACTGGAGATCCCGCTCGGCAATCACGAAACCGTCGCTGGTATCCGACATCGCCCGCAATCGCTCCCGCGCATCGTCCGACCACGGCGCCTGGTACAGCAGCACGCAGGTCGAGGCGTGCCGGCCGCGGCCGATGCGCCCGCGCAGCTGGTGCAGCTGCGACAGGCCGAACCGCTCGGCATGCTCCACCACCATCAGCGTCGCATTCGGCACGTCGACGCCGACCTCGACGACTGTCGTCGAGACCAGGATGTTCAACCGACCGGATGCGAAGCGCTGCATCACCGCTGCCTTCTCGTCGCCCTTCATGCGGCCGTGCAGCAGGGCGACGCTGAATTCGGGAAACACCCGGGCGATTTGCTCCGACATCGCGGTAGCGGCTTTCAAGTCCACCTTCTCTGACTCCTCGACGAGCGGATAGATCACGTAGACCTGCCGTCCGCGGGCGACTTCCTGCCGCATCATCGCGAACGCTTCGTCCCGGCGTGAGTCGGCGCGCACCAGCGTGCGAACCGGCTGACGCCCGGGTGGCAGGCCTCGAATCACCGACACGTCCATGTCGCCGCATTCGGTCAATGCCAGGGTGCGCGGGATCGGCGTTGCCGTCATCACCAGCACGTCGGGATTCGCGCCCTTTACTGCCAGAGTACCGCGTTGCACCACCCCGAAGCGGTGCTGTTCGTCGATGACCACCAGGGCGAGCGACTTGAACTTCACGTGTTGCTGGATCAGGGCTTGCGTGCCGACGACCAGGTTGATGTCGCCCCGCTCGATCGCGGGCAGGAGATCGCGGCGCGTGGCTGCCGTGACGCGTCCGCTCAAAAGCGCCACCCGATACGGCTTCCCCATCAACGCCTGGACGATCGTGCGGTAGTGCTGCTCCGTCAGGATTTCCGTTGGCGCCATGAAGGCGACCTGGCAACCGTTCTCCATGGCCACGACGGCCGCAAGCAGCGCGACGATGGTCTTACCGGCGCCGACATCGCCTTGCAGCAAGCGCTGCATGGGGCAGGCCTTCTGCATGTCGGCGACGATCTCAGCCAGCGCGTCGCGCTGCCCCCCGGTCAGTTTGAATGGCAGCACGGCGCGCGCACACTGGCGAATGCGATCGTCGACCCGGCACACCAGGCCCTTGGTCACTTGCGCATTCTCATGTCGGCGAAGCGCGAGGCCCGTCTGGAAGACGAAGAAGTCCTCGAACACCAGCCGGCGTTGCGCGGCGGTTGCAAACGCATTCAGCTGGTCGACGCTGGCGTCGGACGACGGAAAGTGTGTCTGCCACAGGGCCGTCTTGCGAGTGGGCCAGCGCTGGCGCGCGAGGATGTCCTCGGGCACGGGATCGAAGCTCGCGTCCGGCGGACCCTCGGCACCGCCTGGGGCCAGCTGCTGGAGGGCCTGCCAGACGAACCGGCGCTGCATGTTCGTGGTCACGCTGCCGGTGCGCTCGTAGACGGGCGCGATTCGGCCGGTGTGCAGCTGTTCCTCCCCCCGCTCCCCGCTCCCTGATCCCTGATCCCCGTCCCTGACGATTTCGAACTCCGGGTCGGTAATCTGCAAACCGCGGGAACCCCAGATCTCGACCTTGCCGAACAGCACAATGCGCTGCTGCGACTTGATGACGTCCTTCAGGAACGCCTGGTTCGGCCACACGGCCTGGATTTGCCCGCTCTCGTCCTGGACCAGCGCCGAGAACAACTTGAATCCCGGTCGCCGCGTGTGTGCGAGGCCCGCGTTCAACACCTTGCCTGAAATCGCCGCCGTCATGCCGGGTCGCAGCGAGAGGATTGTCTGCATGCGGCTGCGATCCTCGTAGCGCCGCGGGAAGCGGAACAGCAGGTCCTCGACGGTATGGAGTCCGGCCTTCTTGAGATCGGCGGCCTTGCGGGGACCGACGCCCTTCAGGAACTGCAGGGGCATCTGGAGGACATCGTTGACCGGCATTCGACTCCATGCCAATTATGACCGCTACGGCCTCGCCAGCTACTGATGCGTGATGAAGCGGCTCTGTTCGACGTCGATGCGGCGGATGCTGGCCGGCAGCTCGAAGGTGTCGTCCACCGTCGATCCCTTGGGATTGTCGGCGGTGCGCGTGAAGAAGTTCACCATCTGGTTCAGGAACGACCTCGGGATCGGCAGGCCGCTGAGGTAAGCGGTCTCGAGCTCCACCTTGCCCTTGCCGTCCCACGTGACCACGTGGCCAGTCGCCGAAACCTCCAGCTTGCCGGTCAGGTAACTCGTGGGGTCCAGCCAAGCTCCGCTGCTCTGCTTCTGTCGAACGACGTCCAGATCGACGATCGCCTTGGCGGACACTCGGCCCTTGCCGAGCAGCGTGACTTCAGGTTGGGTAAGGCCGGTGGGCAGCAGGCTGCCGGCGTTGAACTTCAGGTAGGAATTGGTTTCGGCTTGAGAGAACGTGACCGCGCGGTCCCTGGCCGCCTTCTCACCGGCCTGCGCCTGCACGAGGACGATCTTTCTTTCGAACGCGTCCGCAAGCTGAGGCGTCAACACGTCGGAAGCCAGCGAACCGGCGAGCGCGATGGCTGCCAACAGCCGCATGCGCCATTCTACTATCGCTGCTGCTGCGGGCGGCGGATTGCAGGCGGGTTGGCCGCATTGGGGCGGCGCGCGCGCATCAACAGCTCGACCTTTCGCCGCTCGATCTGCTCCTCGAATACGCGGAAGCGTGCCTGCTGGCGAACGTCCAGGACTTCGTCGAGCGCGTTGTAGGCCTTGCGCATTTCGGCGGCGTTCCGCGATTCGAGCTCCTGCAGCGCGACTAGCCGCTCCTTGATCTCTGATTCCTGGACCGGCTTTGGCTGCCGGGGATTCGACAGGCGCTGCAACTGTCCCATCAACTGAATGCGTTCCTGGGTGTTGCGGCGCCGCGTGTCCTGCAGGGCCCGCAGACGGGCGAGAAAATGCGGGTACTGCTGATCGGAGAGCGAGATTGCCTGTTGCGCTTCCATGACGAGGTAGGCGTCGAACAGCTTCTGGACTTCGGCAGGCGTCATGTCGCCGCCTGCCAGGTTCGGCGGTGGGCCGGGCACGTCGGGCGGCGGCGGCGGATTCACCATCTGGAGGTTCTGCGCGAATGCGGCCGGCGATGCCAGCAGCGCGACGGTCAACACGAATGCTCTCATGACTTTTCTCGACTCAACTCCGCACGCAGGAGCCTCGCCAGTTCCTGCTGCTCTTCCGAGGTCAATTCCAGAAACGCCTGCTCGACAAAGCCGGGCTCAATCACGGCGGCAGCGCCGGCCGTCTCAAGGTCGAGCCAACCCACCAGCATCTCGAGTGCGTCCGCAGAGTCGGCCGCCGGCGTGTCCATGACGGCCACGTCATTCTCGCTCGAGTCAGTGGCAACCTGCCTGGGAACAGCCAGCATCAGCGCCATGAGGATCATCGCCATCGTGCCGAACGGCAGCAGCACCTGCCACCGCAGCCAGGACGGCCAGGCGTTTCGGGATTCGGCAGGTTCCGTATCGATGGCCGCGCGCACGCGATGGGAGAAATGCGTCCAGAACAACGGCGACGGCTCGGGGCAGCTTACCTGCTTCGCCTCGTTGAGTACGCTCGACAGGTCGTCGAGTCGACGCCGGCACGCGCCGCACGCCGCAAGATGGGCGGCGCGCTCGGGTATTAGCATCCCCTCCATGGCATCGATAAGTTCAGCCGAAGTGAGGTGCGTCATGGTTCTGATCCCAGGATCTTCTTCAAGTTCGTGAGGGCGTGAAACAAGTTGGCCTTCACCGCGCCGACGCTGCTGCCGAGGACTTCGGCAATCTGCTGGTGCGACATGTCGTGATAGGTCCGCAGGATGAGCGTGGCGCGCTGTTTGTCCGGCAGGCTGGCAATCGCCCTTCTGACCGCCGCCGCCCGCTCTTTGCGAAGAATCGCCTGCGGTGCGCCCTCGATGCGGACATCCTCGAACTGGTCGGTCGTTTCGATCGACTCGGTCGGCGCGCGCTTCGCGCTGACTTTGTTGAGGCTGACATTGACCGCAATCCGATAGAGCCACGTCGACAGCGCCGACTGGCCCTTGAAACTCCTCAGTCCCTTCCAGGCGCGCACGAAGGCGTCCTGCGCCAGGTCGCTGGCGTCCTCATGGTTGTTCACGAAGCGGTAACAAACCTGATACACGCTGCGCCGATGGCGCTCGACGATGATGTCGAACGCCTCGCGCCTGCCGTCGAGCGCCGCGGCGACCAACGCCGAGTCATCCAGCTCGGCGAGCGGTGTTTGCGTCACCACGCAGAGCGTCCACGGCGCGATCGCCAAGGCTGATTCATGCGGCATATCCCGGCCTCACCTGATTAGACCGGTCGGTTCCTTAGAGGTTACGGGGAAACGGCGGGAATTTGACTTTCGCCTTTTGTTTGTTTACGCTTCCTCTTCCGGGCGAAGAAACGGTAAACACCATGCAGCCACTGACCAAGCGCCAGCGAGAGATTCTGGACTATTTGAACGAGTTTATCGCGCAGCACGGTTATGCGCCAAGCCTCGAGGAGATCGGCGAGCGCTTCAGCCTGTCGTCGTTGGCCACGGTGCACAAACACCTGACCAACCTCCAGGAAAAAGGATTCATCCGCCGATCGTGGAACCGCAGCCGTTCGGTGGAGCTGCTCCCCAGCCGTTCAGGTGGCCGGGCGATCGAGCTGCCCATGCTGGGCTATGTGGCCGCGGGTATGCCGATTGAGGCGGTGGCCGGCAACGAAACTATCGGCGTGCCGGACTCCCTGGTCACCGGCAAGCGCGACACCTACGTGCTCCGCGTCCGTGGCGAGTCCATGATCGACGAGCAGATTCGCGACGGGGACTGGGTCGTGGTCGAAGACCGCAAGACGGCCGACAACGGCGAAATGGTCATTGCCCTGGTCGACGGCCAGGACGTCACCCTCAAGAAGTTCTACAAGGAATCCAACCGCATCCGCCTGCAGCCGGCAAATCCGACGACGCCGCCGATTTACGTGGAGCCCGATGGCTTGCAGATTCAGGGCGTCGTCGTCGGGGTCATGCGGAAGTATTAGCCGCCGCGCGGAGCGTGGCAACAGCTACAATCGAGCGGTCATGAGCGACCGCAAACAGATCAACTTCACCATTGTTCCCGAAGACGGCGGGAACGAGCCGCGCACCTATGCCAACTTCTGCGCCGTCAACCACACGCCGTTCGACTTCACGCTCACCTTCTGCGAGGTGATGCCGTTGTCCGAGAAGGAGATCCGCGACGCCGAGGCCGAGCACGTCGTGCGCGCGCCGATTCGCGCCCGCCTCGTGCTGCCGGTGCAGTTCGTCCCGACGCTGATTGCCGCATTGCAGGAGAACATGCGCATCTTCTCTGAATCGCATCAGCCACCGCTACCGGTTCCGTCCGGCAAGGGCCCGATTCACTAGCGCCGTCCGACTCCTCGCGTGAAGCCACCAGCGGCTGTCGCTCGCATCTTCGACGCGCTCGATCGGCATCATCCGAATGCCGATACGGAGCTGGTGCACCGCAACGCCTTCGAACTGTTGACGGCCACGATGCTCTCAGCGCAGTCGACCGACGCGCGCGTGAACATGGTGACGCCGCTCTTGTTCGAGCGCTATCCGGACGCCCGCGCGCTCGCGGCGGCGAAGACGCCCGAACTCGAGAAGCTGATCGTCTCGACCGGGTTCTTCCGGCAGAAGTCGAAATCGCTGATCGGCATGGCGGCCCTGCTCATCGACGCGCACGGCGGTGAGGTGCCGGCCGACCTGGAGGCGCTCGTCAGGCTGCCTGGTGTCGGCCGCAAGACCGCGAACGTGGTGCTCGGCCACGCGCTTGGCGTGCCAGGCCTGCCGGTCGATCGGCATGTGCTAAGAGTGGCGAATCGCATTGGCCTGGTCAGGAACGACGATCCGGTCAAGGTGGAGGCGCAGCTGTGCGAGCTGCTGCCGCCGAAGCGATGGACGCGCGCCTCGGACTGCCTGATCCTGCATGGCCGGCGGATGTGCAAGCCGAAGCCGCTGTGCCCTCGCTGCAACGTGCGACCGGACTGCGACTTTTTCCGGACTGGCGTCGTGACCAACCCACCCGGCCGCCCTTCGACTCGGATCGCGCCTTCTCCCTACAAGCGCGCCTCGCGCGGGGTGGGCGCCAGAAAAGGGCCGGCGCGCTCGTGACGCGCGAGCAGTTCCGCGCGCTCGTCGAGGAGGCCATCGACACCATTCCCCTGAAGTTCGCCCGGCAGGTGCGGAACCTGGCCATCGTGATCGAAGATGAGCCCTCGGACGAATGGCTCGACGAAATGGACATCGACGATCCGTCCGAGCTGCTTGGCTTGTATCAAGGGACACCGCTGAACGAGCGCGGCTGGGGCTACGGCAACGTCCTGCCCGACCGCATCACGCTCTTCCAGTTTTCAATCGAGGACGAGGCCAACGGCGACGAAGAGGAAATCGTCGCCGCCATCGGCGAGACACTGATCCACGAGCTTGGTCATTACTTCGGGATGTCGGAAGAGGAAATCATGGACATCGAGGAGCGGTACTGGCGCGGCGATCCGTTCCCGCCCGGGCTCGACGAGGAAGACGACGAGCCGCCGACCGGGACGCCAGGTTGAGAGCCCGCAAGCGCTTCGGCCAGCATTTTCTCGAGCGGGCCTGGGTGAACAAGCTGGTCGCCGCCTCCGGTTTCACCGCCGACGATGCCGTGCTGGAAATCGGTCCGGGTCGCGGCGCCATCACGCGGCCGTTGTCGGAAAAGGCGGGCCGCCTGTTGGCGATTGAAGTCGATCGCCTTCTCGCCGCCGACCTCGAGGCCGCCGCCCTGCCGAACCTTGGCGTCGTGACCGGCGACGTCCTCCAGGTCGACCTGGGCCGGGTGGTGGGCGATTGGCTCGGCGCCGCGCCCGGTCCCGGGAACCAGATTCGCCTTATCGGCAATCTCCCCTACAATCTCTCGTCGCCAATCCTGTTCGCACTGCTCGACTTCGCCGCCAGGACCCATGGCGTGCGCGATGCGTTGCTCATGCTGCAGAAGGAAGTGGCCGACCGCCTGGTCGCCAGGGTCGGGACCCGCGACTATGGCGTCTTGACCGTGCTGACCGGCCTGCACGCGGATGTCACGAGGGTGTTGTCGCTCCCTCCGGGCGCGTTCCGGCCCGCCCCGAAGGTCCATTCAGCCGTCGTCAGGCTGACCTTCCGCCCCTCACCCGTCTCAATTGCCGATCCGGAACTGTTTGAAGCGATGGTCCGGACCATCTTCACGCAGCGGCGGAAGACCACCGCCAATGCCCTGAAATCGTTCGCCGCCGACAGGGGGCTGGAAGCTGGACGGGTCCTGATCGGGGTTGGGATTGACCCCCAGCGGCGCCCCGAGACGCTCGAGCTGGCGGAAATGGCCGCGCTGGCGGGCACGTTCGCCGCCCGTCCGTCGAATGCGTCGGCGCCCGTAAGCTGAAGCTGTGCTATAGTTTCCGGTCAACCCGCCTGTTCTTTCCAGGCCCTCCCAGCGGCCTGAAACGCGACCGTTCGCGCTCGCCAGAGTTCGATGGTTGCTTGGAAGGTACGCCCGGGGCGCTCAATCGCCCTGCTGGGATCTCGTATGAGTGTGTCCGCGGGTGCGCCGGTGGTTGCCGGTGCGCCTCCAGTTGATGTCGTGCCGCTTGGCGGCCTTGGCGAGTTCGGCCTGAACATGATGGCGATCTCGTGTCAGGGAACGACTATCGTCATCGACGCGGGCGCGATGTTCCCCGAGGCGGACTTGCCGGGCGTCGATCTGATCGTGCCGGACCTGGCCTACCTGGAGAACCGTAAAGGACAACTCAAGGCGCTGGTGCTGACGCACGCGCATGAAGACCACATCGGCGGCGTGCCCTACCTGTTGCCGCATCTCGACGGCGAAGTGTACGGGACCCCGCTCACGCTGGCGATGGTGGCCAACAAACTTGAAGAGCATGCGCTTGAGCCGAAGACGGTGGCGATCGCGCCCGGCTCGGTGATTGTCATCGGCCCGTTCACGATCGAGTTCGTGCGCGTGACGCACAGCATGCCCGACTGCGTGGCGGTGGTGGTGCGCACGCCGCAGGGCGTGCTGCTCCACACCGGCGACTTCAAAGTCGATCAGACACCGCTGGACGGCCAGGCGTTCGACCTGCACCGCTTCGCGCAGCTCGGCTCGGATGGCGTGCTGGCGATGTTCTGCGACAGCACCAACATCGACCGCCGCGGCTACACCGGCTCCGAGGCGGACGTCGAAGACGCGTTCGAGGAGATTTTCACCAGCAGCCAGGGCAAGATCGTCGTCGCGACGTTCTCGTCGAGCCTGTATCGGCTGCAGATCGTTGTCGATCTGGCGGCCCAGTTCGATCGCAAGGTCGCCTTCGTCGGCCGCGGCATGATCGAGAACTCACGGATCGCGCAGGACCTGGGCTTCCTGCACCTGCCCGCCGGCGTCGTGATCAGGGACAGCGACGTGCAGCACTTCCCCGCCAGCGACGTGGTGTGCGTCGCGACCGGGTCGCAGGGAGAGCCGAACGCGGCGCTGTCGAGGATCGCGATCGACGATCACCGGCACGTGCAGCTGACGGAAGGCGATCGCGTGGTGATCTCGGCGCGGGCGATCCCCGGCAACGAGAAGGCCATCGGCCGGGTGATGAATCACCTCGCCCGGCGCGGCGTGGACATCCTTACCGAATCCTCCAGGCACGTGCACGTCTCCGGCCACGGCTCCGAAGAGGAGCTGAAGCTGGTGCTGTCGCTGGTGCGCCCGAAGTACTTCGTGCCGATCCACGGCGAGTATCGCCAGTTGGCGCAGCATGCGCGAGTGGCCAGGTTCGTGACGCGCGGGCTGCCGTCCGCGGTGCAGGTGATCACCGCTGAAGACGGCGACGTGATGCGTTTCGACGGCGAGGGCGGGCGGGTCGTGGAGAAGACGCGCGTCGGCAAGGTATTGATCGACGGCACGCGGGTCGGCGAAGTGGGCGACGAAGTGCTGCGCGACCGGCGCCATCTCTCGATGGACGGCTTGATCGTCCCGGTGGTGGCCATCAACGCCCGCAGCGGCGTGATCGAAGGCGTGCCCGAATTGGTGGCGCGCGGTTTCGTGAGCGACGAGGGCACGGCCGACGTGCTCAGTGAGGGCGCCGTCATCGTGGCCAACGCCATCGACGACTGTAGCGTGGAACAGCGCGGCGACCCTGGATTGATGAAGGAACGGATTCGAGTGGAACTGCGCAAGTTCCTGAAGAAGCGCACGGGCCGGCGGCCGATGGTGTTGCCCGTGGTGATGGAGATCTGAGCCACCGAACGGCACAGACAGCACAGATGGGACAGAAAGGCTCAAGAGTGGTGACTAACAGTTCTGCCCTCTCGCGTCGCGTCAGCGAGGTGGTTGGCGTCGCGTTGTTCGCGGTAGCGCTGATCTGGCTGATCGCGCTGGCGACCTACGACCCCAGCGACGGCGCCTGGTTCTTCAGCACCGGCACGCAGGACGTGCCCTTGAACTTCGCCGGCCGTGTCGGGGCGTTCCTCAGTGAGCTGTCGTTCCAGGTGCTGGGCTACGCGTCGTACCTGATTCCGGCCATCATTGCCGTGGCCGGCTGGCACTACTTCTGGTGTACGGCGATCGAGGCGGTCTACACCAAGCTGATCGGTGCCGCGATGCTGTTCTCCTGCAGCAGCGCCTTCCTCCATTTGACGATCGGCCGCGTGGATTTCGGGCCGCGGGCCTTCCGCGCCGGCGGCTACCTCGGCGAGTGGCTCGGCGGGTTGATATCCGAGTACCTGAGCCGGACCGGCTCGGTCATCGTCATCCTGACCTTGATCGTCGTCGCCGTGATTCTGGCGACCCAGTTCTCACTCGGCCGTCTGTTCAGCGCGGTCTTTGCGGGCATCAGCAACGCGGCCGCGCAGGGCGGCGAGGCGTTGGCGCAGTGGCGCGCGGAGCGTCGCAAGGCGAAACAACGCCGCGACGTGATGGAGAAGTACGGCAGGAAGGATGCGCCGGTCGTTGCCAAGCCCGAGAGCAAGCCCGCCAGGATCGACAGGCCGGCTGCGAAACCCGAGCCAGCGGTGGCGCGCGAGCGGACGACCCCGCGCATCGACCGCGACGAGGACGACGCTCCGGCGCCGGTGCGCACGTCAGCGCCGGTCGTGCAGAAGAAGCCGGTCGCGAAGACGCCGCTGGCAGCGGCGTTGCCGCTGCCGGAGCCGGAACGTGTGGAGCGGCGCCTGGGGTCGTATTCGCTGCCACCGGTTTCGCTGCTCGACGCACCGCGAGCCGAAACGAAGATCAACGAGCGTGAGCTGATGGACGCCGCCCGGCACCTCGAGGAGAAGTGCCGTGAGTTCTCCGTGGAAGGCGCCGTGGTGCAAATCCATCCGGGTCCGGTCGTCACGACCTTTGAACTCAAGCCTGATGCCGGCGTGAAGTACTCGAAGGTGACCGGCCTGTCGGACGACTTGTGCCTCGCCATGCAGGCCGAGTCGGTCTTGATCGATCGCATCCCCGGGAAGGCCACGGTCGGCATCCAGATCCCGAATCCGCATCGGGAAGCGATTTCGTTGCGTGAGCTGCTCGAATCCGACGCCTACACGCGCCACACCTCGAAGCTGGCGGTCGCGCTCGGCAAGACCATCCACGGCGAGCCGTACGTGGCCGACCTGGCGACCATGCCTCACCTGCTGATCGCCGGGTCGACCGGCTCGGGCAAATCGGTCGGCCTCAACGCGATGCTCACCAGCATCTTGTATCGCGCGACGCCGGACGACGTGCGGATGATCATGGTCGACCCCAAGCGCCTCGAACTCGGAATGTATGAAGACATTCCGCACCTGATGACGCCGGTCGTGGTCGAGCCCAAGAAGGCCGCCAACGCGTTGCGCTGGGCGGTGCGCGAAATGGAAGAGCGCTACAAGACGCTCGCGGCGTATGGCGTGCGCAACATCGAGCAGTTCAACCGCAACGTCCGGGCGACGCTGGAGTCCGGTGAAGCGATCGACGAGGGCGAGCCGAACCGGCCGCTGCCCTTCATTGTCGTGGTCGTGGATGAACTGGCCGACCTGATGATGGTCGCCGGCAACGAAGTCGAAGAGTCGATCTGCCGGCTGGCGCAGATGGCGCGCGCGGTCGGCATTCACCTGATCCTCGCCACGCAGCGTCCGTCGGTCGATGTCATCACCGGCTTGATCAAGGCCAACATGCCGTCCCGCATCTCCTTCCGCGTGACGTCGAAGATCGACTCGCGCACGATTCTGGACAGCAACGGCGCCGAACAATTGCTCGGCAAGGGCGACATGTTGTTCCTGCCGCCGGCGTCCTCGCGCCACCTCCGCCTGCACTGCCCCTATATTTCCGAGCAGGAATCGGCGCGGCTGGCGAGTTTCCTGCGCAAGCAGGGCAAGCCGGTCTACGACGAGACCATCACCGAGGAAGAAAAGAAGGGCGGTCCGGAGGGCCCGGACTTCGAGAAGGACGAACTCTACGACGAAGCGGCGCGGATCGTGGTCCAGACCGGCCAGGCGTCGATCTCCTACCTGCAGCGCAAGATGCGAATCGGATTCAGCCGGGCCGCTCGCCTCGTCGACATGATGGAAGCCGAAGGCCTGGTCTCGTCCGGCACCGGCGGCAAGCCGCGCGAGGTGCTGGTCGGTCGGGAGTACTTCGAGGAAGTGGATGCACAACTGCGGTAGTCGTGTCATGCGGGTAGCGACCACGGCACTTGCCGTGTGGCTGCTGGTGTGCGCGCCCGCTGCCGGGCAGACCGCCAAGGAGCGCTACCAAGACGCGCAACAGCAGGACGAGAAAGTTCGCCTCCTGCTCACCAACTTCAAGGACAAGACGCCGGCCACGGAGCTGGCCGTCCAGGTCGCGCAGGTGCTGACGTCGTTCGAGGCCCTGGTGCGCCGCTTCCCCACCAGCGGCTATGCCGACGATGCGTTGTTCCACGCAGCGAGCCTGGCGGATGCAGCCTATCAGCGGATGAGCCGACCCGAGGATCGCGATCGGGCGCTGAAGACCTACCGGTGGCTGGTGCGTGAGTACCCCCGGAGCGCGTTGATCAAGCAGGCCAACGCGAAGATCGCGCGGTTGACCAAGACCAACGCGCCGCCGGTGCCGCCGTCGCCCGCGCCACCGGCCAGGTCACTGCCCGCGCTTGTGGCAACGCCCCCCGTGACAGCAATACCAGCCGCCGCCGCCCACGCGGTGCCGGCCGCCAACGTCACGCTCGAGACAGTGGCTCCCCCGCCTGCGCCGGCGCTCCCCGCCGAGCGCGCCACCTTGACAAGCGTTCAGCGAACGGTGCTCCCGGGCAGCGTGCGCGTGACGCTCGAGTTCGATCGCGAGGTTGCGTATCGCGAGCAACGGCTGTCCGGCCCCGCTCGGGTGTTCTTTGACTTGAACGTGCAGGTAACGCCGGCGCTGGCCGATCAGGTGCTGTCGTACAACACCGACGTCGTGGCCAAGATCCGCGTCGGGCGCCGGCCGGAAGGCACGGTCCGTGTGGTCCTCGATCTCGAGAACGTCCCGAAGTTCAGCGTGTTCACGCTGTACAGCCCGTTCCGCCTGGTGGTCGATGCAGAGCGCCCGGTGGCGACGACGGTGGCAGCCCCGGCGCCTGCGCCGCCCGCGCCCGTCGAACCCACCGGTCCTGCGGCGCCACCGATAGAGAGTCGTGAGGCTCCGCTGGCGCCGCCGGTTCAGGAAACGCCGCCACCGCCGCCGGTTCCCGCTGCCGCCAACGTGACGGGTGGTTTCTCGATCGCGCGTCAGCTGGGATTGAGCGTCTCGCGCATCGTCATCGACCCGGGGCACGGCGGTCACGATCCCGGCACGACGGCGCGCGGCCTGAATGAGGCCGATCTCACGCTGGACATTGCGCTGCGCGTCGAGAAGCTGTTGGCGAAAGAACCCGGCGTTGAAGTGGTGCTGACGCGCCGGACGGATGTCCACATTCCCTTGCAGGAGCGCACCGCGATCGCCAACCGGCAGAATGCGGATCTGTTCCTGTCGATTCACGCCAACTCGAGCCGGAATCGGAACGCCAGCGGCATCGAAACCTACTTCCTGAGCTTCGCCTCGTCTCCGGAAGCCGAGGCGATTGCGGCGCGCGAGAACTCGACATCGGGCAAGGAGATGCACGAGCTGCCTGACTTGATCAAGGCGATCTCGCTGAACAACAAGCTCGATGAATCGCGCGATCTGGCGGGCATGGTCCAGGAATCGCTGGTGACCACGCTGAAGCGATCGAACAAGGATGTGAGGAGCCGCGGCGTCAAGAAGGCGCCGTTCGTGGTGTTGATCGGCGCGGCCATGCCGAGCGTGCTGGCCGAGATTTCGTTCATGACCAACCGCCAGGAACTGGCGCTGCTGAAGACCGCCGCGTATAAAGACCGCATCGCGCAGGCCCTCTCGAACGCGGTCTTGCGCTATCGCAAGTCGCTCAAGGGCACGTCAGCCGCGACGGTCGATCGCTAGGCCCTGAACAGATTGCTCGTGTGGCCGCGCTCTTCCATGGTGCTGACGGCACGCCTCGACCGGTACCAGATGTAGCCGGCCCCGGCCAGGATTCCTGTCATTAGCGCCGCCGCCATGATCACTCCGGTCACGCCAAACCCGGCCAACGCGACGTCGATCATCCCGATTTCCCGGGCGGGCTCGGCCGGTGCCACCTGAACGATGGTCAGGGGCTGCGCTTCCGGTTGTGCCAGCGGTGGCTGCACGATGTGATTATCCGCCCAAGGGCGGCTTACCCCGCAAATCCGCGTGCGACTTCAATCAGCGTGCGAATCATGGTCCCGGTGGCGCCTTTCGGCTGCCAGGACTTGGCATCTTCGGCCCAGGCCGTGCCGGCGATATCGAGGTGTGCCCACGGGCCGTTGCCGACGAACTCCTTGAGGAACATCGCGGCGGTGATGGAGCCGGCCGGCCGCCCAGGGCTGTTCACCATGTCCGCAATGTCGCTTTTCAGCTGTTCCTTGTATTCGTCGAACAGCGGCATGGGCCAGACCTTCTCGCCGGCGCGATCGGCCGCCCTCGTAATCTGATCGACCCACGGTTGCGGCGTGCCGTACACGCCCGTGGTGATCTTGCCCAGCGCCACGACTACGGCCCCCGTGAGCGTCGCGACGTCGACCAGGTGGGTGGCGCCCTGCTGTCGCGCGTACCACAACCCGTCGCCGAGGATCAGGCGTCCCTCGGCATCGGTGTTGTTCACCTCCACCGTCAGGCCAGAGGCAGCGGTGAGGATGTCGCCTGGTTTGGTGGCTTTCCCGCCGGGCATGTTCTCGGTCATGGGCACGACGGCCATGGCGCGGATCGGCAACTGCTGCTGGGCGATTGATCGCAGCGCCGCAACCACCGAGGCGCCGCCGGCCATGTCGTCCTTCATTCGTTCCATGCCGTCGGCGGGCTTGAGCGACAGACCACCGGTGTCGAAGGTGATGCCTTTGCCGACCAGGCCAAGGACGTTCTTGCCGCCGGCGCCGGGACCGGCGTACTTCAGCACGAGCAGGCGGGGCGGCTCGGCACTGCCGCGAGCCACGCCAAGCAGCAGGCCCATGTTCAGCGCGGCGATCTGTTTCTCGTCGAGGACATCGGCCGTGATGCCAGATACCGACGCCAGCGATGCCGCGCGGTCGGCCATCACCGTGGGCGTGAGGTAGTTGCCCGGCTCGTTGATCAGCACGCGCGCGGCGTTGATCGACTCTCCCATGGCGCGGCCGGTCCCCGCGGCGGCCGCCACATCGTCAGACGTCAGGATGGTCGCATCTGAAATGAAGAACCGCTGGCCGTCCCGGCTCTTGTGCACGCCGTTGTCGAAGTTCGCCAGTACGAAGGCCTCGGCCACGAGTTCAATCCGCGCCGCGGCGCCCAGCGTGCCCGGTTCCAGGTCGGCCCAGGCGATGCGCGCCCGCTTCTGGTGGCGAGCCGCCTGCGCGGCTGAAACGGCCATGCGCCGGATGCGCTCGGCACCGACCTCGTGGCGCGGGCCACCGCCGACGAACACGACGCGCGACGCGCGCCAGCCGGCCGGACGTGCCGTGAAGATCTCGTTCGCCTTGCCGCGGAACTCGCCACGATCCAGCGCGGAGCGCAGTTCGTTGCCCAGCGGCCCGTCGTGGTGCCTGGCGGCTGACTCGGCGCCGTCTTCGGCGACGGGAATAATGATGAGGTCGACGTCCGCATCGGCGAGCGGCGAGCCACTGACCACGATGCGGGGCACTTCGTACGGTGCGTGCATGTTGGGTTAGAATTCTCTCTGCGCCCAGCCTGCATTGGGAGACCTGCTCATGACACAAACATCAGGCGTCGCCCAGGTCGTCGTCCTGGCGTTCAGCGCGTTAATACTCATCCCGTCCGCTGCCCTACAAGCCCGCGAACAGGGCGGCAAGAAGCCAAGCTTATCACTCAAGGCGACCCCGGCCATCTCCTTCGCGCCCTCGCGCGTGGTGATGGTGGTCGAGGTCAAGGGCGGGTCCGACGACTTCGAGGACTTCTACTGCCCGACGCTGGAGTGGGAATGGGACGACCTGACACGGTCGACCCAGGAGAGCGACTGCGCCCCGTACGAGGCCGGCAAGAGCACCATCAGACGGCGCTACACCATCGAGCGTCAGTTCAAGAACGCCGGCTCGTACCGGGTGTTCGTGCGATTCAAGAAGAGCACCCGCGTCGTCGCCGCGGCGAACACGCAGGTGCAGGTCCGCGCCGGCCTCGGCGACCCCGGCTTCTAGAACGCGCTTGGGACCGCTGTTGGTTCCGCCGGTCGCGCGGTGATCGGCGGCGGCACGGTGTACCACCGGCCCAGGCCGGTCGTGATCGCGGCGCCGAGTCCAATCGTCCAGGCGATGAATTCCTCCGTCGTGCCGATCGACACCATCACCCACGTCAGCGGCGCCACGTTGTCGGACGCCACGTTCATGGCGCGCGCCAGCAACGTCGGCGCCAGCAGGATGATGAAACCGATCGCCGTGGCGAGCAAGGCGTTGCCCGGCTGCCAGCCGAGGCGATCTTCAACCCACTCGCCCAGCCGGCACGCCAGCGCCGTGAAGCCGAGCACGAACGCAAACACCAGCAGGATGACCGCGATCGGCACGAGCACCGCGACGAACGGAAGGCCGATGATGGTCAGCGCCAGGCCAATCGATGCGGCGATCAGCAGCGGGATGAAGAAGATTTCCGCCGCCAGCCCGACGACCAGCGACTTGAGCGGCTCGGCAAGCGCGGCGCGGCCAACGCGCGCCACCGGCGCACGGGCCACGATCAACATCATGGCCATCAGCAGCCCGAGCACCGACACACGGGCGACGGTGCCGGCCAAACTGAGCCAGTGGCTCATTTCGCCGAAGCGCACGCTGGGGAACCAGCTGAAGCTACGCCGCGACCAGTCACCGAACGACACGTAGGTCACGCCGCCCACCAGCCGGGCGCCGGGATCGCGCGTCAGCGTGCCGCCCACCAGGACGATATCGCCGCGGACATCCGCCGTGGCGTTGAGAGAGAGGTTGCCTCCTACGACCACCACGCCGTCGCGGACGCGTCCATCGATCGTGGCGCTGCCGCCAACCACGATGACGGCGTCGGTGACCTCTTCATCACGCTCGATGCGGACGTCCTGGCCGAACGCGATGCGGGTGCCGGTCAGGCGATGGGTCGTGGAGTCCTGGGATTGCGCGGCCACTGACGGCTGGAGCAGCAGGGTGAGGGCGAAGAGCGTCAACCACGCCTTGCGCATTGGGCCTCCACTTCCCTGCGGACGTTAAAACCGTCCCAGCGGTTCCGCAATGGTCAGTTTCGCGCCGGTGGCCGCGACGACCGCATCCAGGGCCGTGTCCGTGGCAATCTCGCGCAGCACCAGGCCATGCTCGGTGACGTCGATCACCGCCAGCTCGGTGACGATGCGGTTGACGACCTTCAGGCCGGTCAGCGGCAGCGTGCACTGCTCGAGGATCTTGTGCCCGCCGTCCTTGGTGACGTGCTCCATCGCAATGATGACCCGCTTGGCGCCGGCGACCAGGTCCATCGCGCCGCCCATGCCCTTGACCATCTTGCCGGGGATCATCCAGTTGGCAAGGTTCCCTTCCTGATCGACTTCCAGCGCGCCGAGTACGGTGACGTCGATGTGCCCGCCACGAACCATGGCGAACGAATCGGCGCTGCTGAAGTACGACGTGCCGGGCAGCTCGGTCACCACTTCCTTGCCGGCGTTGATCAGGTCAGGGTCCACATGGTCTTCGGTGGGATACGGCCCGACACCGAGCATGCCGTTTTCTGAGTGCAGGGTGATCTCGACGCCCGGCGGTAGGCAGTTGGCCACGAGCGTCGGCATGCCGATGCCGAGGTTGACGTAGTCGCCGTCGCGCAGGTCGCGCGCAATGCGCTGAACGATGCGATCGCGTTTATCCATTGCGAATCGTCCTCTTTTCGACACGCTTCTCGTACGACCGCCCCTGGATGATCCGCTTCACGAAGATGCCTGGGGTGTGAATGCCGTCGGGATCCAGCGCGCCATTCGGCACCAGCTGTTCGACTTCGGCAATCGTGTGCCGCGCCGCGGTGGCCATCATGGGGTTGAAGTTGCGCGCGGTCTTGCGAAACACCAGGTTGCCGGCGCGATCGCCTTTCCACGCCTTCACGAACGCGAAGTCGGCGTGCAATGGCGCTTCGAGGATGAACGTCCGGCCGTTGATCACCCGGCTTTCCTTGCCTTCGGCGATCAGCGTGCCGGCGCCGGTCGGCGTGAAGAAGCCGCCGATGCCCGCGCCGGCGGCGCGCATCCGCTCCGAGAAGGTGCCCTGCGGCACGAGCTCGACCTCGATCTCCTGCTGGAGGAACTGCCGCTCGAATTCCTTGTTCTCGCCCACGTAGGTCGCGATCATCTTGCGGATCTGCCGGGCGCGCAGCAACGGCCCGACGCCGTAGTCGTCCACGCCGGCGTTGTTGCTGACGATGGTGAGCTGCGTGGTGCCGCGGCGGTGCAGCGCGGCCAGCAGGTGCTCGGGAATGCCGCAGAGCCCAAACCCGCCGACCATGATGGTCGCGCCGTCCGGAATGACGGCGACCGCTTCGTCAGCCGTGGCCAACACTTTGTTCATACGGTGATTCTACCCGGCGGCCGTCTTGGCGCGATTGGCCTCGTCGAACACCTGCTGCACCGATTCGTGATCGTCGAGGCGATCCGCGAAGGTGGCCAGCTCGGAGGCCAGGGACTTCAGCAGCGGCCTGAGCTCATCCTTGTTGCTCGACAGGATGCTCTGCCACACCGCCGCGGAGCTCGTGGCGAGCCGCGTCGTGTCCCGGAGTCCGCTGCCTGCCCACTGCAGGTGCTCGGTGCCGACCGTCCTGGCGACGACGGTCATCAGCATCGTGGCGGTCACCTGCGGCAGGTGACTGATCGCCGCCATCAGGCGATCGTGCTCCTCGCCCCGATCGGACAGCACCACCGGCCGCGCGCCAAGCGCGTCGACGAGTTGTGAGGCGCGGCGGAGTGCGTCCGGCGCGTCGGGGCTGGTGAGGAACCAGGGGCGTCCGTCGAAGAGATCGGCACGCGCCTCCGAGACGCCGGTGCCGCCGGCCATGGGGTGACCGCCCACGAACTGCCGGAGGCCGGCGTTCGCTGCCGCCGCCATGATCGCGCGCTTCGTGCTGCCGGTATCGATCACCAGCGCCTCTGATTGGATGACCCGCGGCAGTGCCGGGATGGTGTCGAGGATCACGTCAACGGGCGCCGACAGGACCACCACCATCGCATGGCCGATGCCGCTCAACGACTCGCCCCGGTCGACGGTCTTGATGACTGCATCTGGCCAGCGCCGCCTCGCCGCGAGCGCCACGGAGGTGCCGATCAGCCCCGGCCCGACAATCGCGATTCCCTGCACCAACCACCTATCTGGCCCAGCCGCGGCGGGCGACGGGCTCGAGGCAGATGCTGCGGCCGATGGCCGGCGCAATGATTCGCAGTTCCGCCATCAGGCGATCGAACTGTGCCGGGAACATTGACTGCGCGCCATCGCTCATCGCGTGATCAGGATCGTTGTGGACTTCGATAATCAAGCCGTCCGCACCCGCAGCGACGGCCGCGCGCGCCATCGGCGCCACCTTGTCGCGACGGCCCATGCCGTGGCTCGGATCCACGAAGACCGGCAAGTGGGACAGCTCCTTGACGATCGGGATCGCCGACAGGTCGAGCGTGTTGCGGGTGAACGTCTCGAACGTGCGGATGCCGCGCTCGCAGAGGATGACGTCCTTATTGCCGCCGGCGAGGATGTATTCCGCCGACAACAACCACTCCTCCATGGTCGCGGCAATGCCGCGCTTGAGCAGAATCGGCTTGCGGGTGCGCCCCAGCTCGCGGAGCAGGGTGAAGTTCTGCATGTTGCGCGCGCCGACCTGATAAATGTCGGCGTACTTGCCGATCACCTCGATCTGGCTGGCGTCCATCACCTCGGTGACCAGCTTGAGACCATGGGCGTTGGCGCCCTCGCGCAGCAGCTGCAGGCCGGCTTCGCCCATGCCCTGGAAGCTGTAGGGTGAGGAACGCGGCTTGAACGCGCCGCCTCTGAGCACCTTGGCGCCGGCGCGCTTCACCGCGGCCGCCGTCGCGTGGACCTGCTGCTCGTGTTCCGCCGAGCACGGGCCGGCCATCACGATCACTTCGTCGCCGCCGATGCGGAGATCGCCGATAGTGATGACGGTGTCTTCGGCCTGAAACGTCCGGCTGGCGAGCTTGTAGGGCTCTGAGATGCGCACGACCTCGTGGACGCCGGGCAGCAGCTCGATCAACCGCGGGTCGACCTTGCCGCCGCCGACCACCCCCAGCACGATGCGCGAGGCGCCGGTCGAGCGGTGCACGTCCATGCCTTGTTCGACCAGTTGCGCGATGACCGCTTCGACCTCGGTATCGCTCGCGCGTTCTTTCATCACAACAACCATGATCAGCTCTCTACGCTTTCTGCCTCGGGTGTGGGGCCGTCCGCCAACCGCTGCGCTGCCGCATCGCGCTCGGCTTCAATGCGCTGGATGCGGCGTGCTTCGTCCATGATGCGTTCGTACAAGCGCGCGACGGCATCGCTATCCAGCGGGCCGCCGAGGGTGCCGTTGACCTGCCGCACGTGCGCGATGACCGCGGCCTCGCGCGCCGGCTCGTAAATCGGGCGCCCGAGCTGATGCTTCAGCCGGCCGACCGTGTAGGCGCATCGCGCGCGGCTATCGAGGAGGCGCACGATCACCTCGTCGATCTTGTCGATCTCGTCGCGGAGTTGTTCCAGGCTCAGTTCCGCAGCCATCGGATGTACCTTTCCACCTCGTCCAGCAGACCAGCCGACTGCCCGTGCTCCGCGATCACCTTCACGAGCGCGCTGCCGACCACGGCGGCGTCGGCCCACTGACCGACGGCCTTCACATGTTCGGGACGCGAAATGCCGAATCCGAGTGCCAGCGGCAGGCGCGTTTCCGCCTTGACCCGCTGGGCCAGTTCCCGCGCGGAGTCATCCACGGTGTCGCGTACGCCGGTGACACCCAGCCGCGAGATCCCGTACAGGAAGCCGCTGCCCAGCTCCGACGCCCGCCGAATCCGCGCCACGGTCGTCGTGGGGCTCAACAGGAAAATTGTATCAATCCCGGCCCGCCTGAAGGTGGAGCGGAACGTCTCACCCTCCTCTGGCGGCAGGTCGAGTGTCAGCACCCCATCCACACCGGCCGCCTGCGCCTGTGCGACGAATGTGTCCAGGCCCATCCTCAGTATCGGATTGGCGTAGCTGAAGATGACGACGGGCGCGGAGATCGAGGGGCGGAGCGATGTCAACATCCCGAGGACGCCGGTCAGGGTGGCGCCCGCCGCCAGGGCCCGTTCGGTGGCCCGCTGAATGACCGGGCCGTCGGCCAGCGGATCGGAGAACGGCACGCCGATCTCCAACACATCGGCGCCAGCGTGGTCCAGGCGGGTGATGATCTCGGCGGATCGCGTCATGTCGGGATCGCCCGCGGTGACGTACGTCACCAGGCCGGTTGTCCCCGCCGCGCGCAGCTCGTTGAATCTCCCCTCAATTCGAGACACGAGGCGTCTCCTCCAGGATCTGTTCCACGCTGGTCACGTCCTTGTCGCCGCGGCCGGAGAGATTCACCAGCAGCACGGCGTCCTTGCCGAGTTGCCCGGCGGCCTTGCGGACATGCGCGATGGCGTGAGACGACTCGAGCGCGGGGATGATGCCTTCGAGGCGCGCCAGCTGCTGGAAGGCCTCCAGCGCCTCGTGGTCGGTGGCATAGGCATACTCCGCGCGCCCGGTCTCCTGCAGCCATGCGTGTTCCGGCCCGATCGCCGCGTAGTCGAGGCCCGCCGACACCGAGTGCGTGAGCTCGATGTTGCCGTCGGCATCCTGCAGCACGTAGGTGCGTGTGCCCTGCAACACGCCGGCCGCCCCGCCGGCGAACCGCGCGGCGTGCCGTCCCGGACGAATCGCTTCACCGCCGGCCTCCACGCCAATCAACCGCACGTCGCGGTCGTCGATGAACGCATCGAAGATGCCGATGGCATTGCTGCCGCCGCCGACGCACGCGATCACCGCCGATGGCAGCCGCCCCGCCTGTTCGAGAATCTGCCGGCGCGCTTCCCGGCCAATCACCGACTGAAACTCGCGCACCATCAGCGGATAGGGATGCGGACCGAGCGCCGAGCCGAGCAGGTAGTGCGTGTCGGCCGGGCGCGCCACCCAGTCGCGCATCGCCTCGTTAATCGCGTCTTTCAGCGTGCGGCTGCCGGAATCGACGCCTTCCACCCTGGCGCCGAGCAATCGCATCCGAAAAACGTTCAGCGCCTGGCGGCGCATGTCCTCGGTCCCCATGTAGACCACGCACTCGAGCCCGAGCAACGCGCACGCCGTCGCGCTGGCAACACCGTGCTGGCCTGCGCCCGTCTCAGCAACCACGCGGGACTTGCCCATGCGTCTGGCGAGCAGCGCCTGGCCCAGCGCGTTGTTGATCTTGTGCGCGCCGGTATGCGTCAGGTCCTCGCGCTTCAGGAACACGCGTCCGGCGCCGGCGGCATCCGCCAGCCGCCGTGCCTCCCAGAGCGGCGTGGGCCGGCCGACGTAATGCTGCAACAGCCGGGACAGCTCCTGCGCGAACGCCGGGTCCTGCCGCGCCTTCAGATACTCGGCGTCGAGTGCCTCGATCGGGGCAACCAGCGTCTCCGGCACGTAGCGGCCGCCGAAGGCGCCGTAGTAGCCGCGCGCGTCAGGATCGCGCCGTCCAAACCATGTTGATTGTTCACTCATAGGGCTGTGCTCTCTGCGGCCGCCGTCGCATCACCGCACGCGCGAAGGCTCGCAGCCTCTCGTGATCCTTGATACCCGGCCCCGCCTCCACGCCGGATGACACGTCCACGGCAAAGGGCTTGACGACCGCGATCGCCTCGCCGACGTTGTCGGCGCGCAGGCCGCCGGCCAGGATGACGCGGCGCGATCGGGCGACAGCGGCGGCACGATGCCAGTCGATCGGAGTGCCGGTGCCGCCCCGCCGGACGGGATCGTGGGCATCGAGCAGGATGGTTGCGTCGCCGACCGCGGGTTCGATGCCGTCGCCACACAAGCGCACCGCCCGGATGACGGGTAGATCCACCAGCGGTACTTCGCCATGAATCTGCGCGATGCGTATCCCGGCGTCAGCGGCGGCCCGCACTTCCTCCGCGGTTGGATCGACAAACACGCCGACGGGCTCCACAGCTGGCGGCAGGTTGCGGACGATCGCGCAAACGCCGTCGATCGTGATGTGGCGGGGGCTCTTCGGCCACAACACGAACCCGACGGCCCAGGCGCCGAGCGAAGCAGCCAGCTCGGCGTCGGCCTCACGCGTGATGCCGCAGATCTTGAAGGCGGTCACCGCGCGGTGGCCCCCAGGGATTCGAGCAAGCCGGCCAGGGCCGCGCCCGGATCGGCGGCGGTCATGAAGCGCTCGCCCATCAGGAACGCGCGATAGCCATACTCACGCATGGCGCGGAGGTCTGCAGCCGTTTTTAGCCCGCTTTCGCTGACGCCCACGGCATCGGGCGGGATCATCTGTCCCACGACTCGCGACGCGTCGAGGTCCACTTCGAGGGTTCGCAGGTTGCGGTTATTGACGCCAATCACCGACGCCCCGGCGTGGATGGCGCGCCGGCACTCGTCGGCATCATGCACTTCGACGAGCGGCGCCAACTCCAGGCCGATCGCCGCATCGAGCAACGATCGCAGCGTGGTGTCGTCAAGCGCCGCGACAACCAGCAGGATGGCGTCCGCTCCGGCCGCCCTGGCCTCCAGCAATTGGTACTCGTGAATGATGAAATCCTTGCGCAGCAGCGGAATGGCCACCGCGGCGCGCACCGCTTCGAGATGCGCCAGCGACCCATCGAAGAATCCGGGCTCCGTCAGCACTGAGATCGCCTTGGCACCGGCCTGCTCGTAGCTCTTGGCAACCGCGGCGGGATCGTAAGCCGCGCGCAACACACCTCGTGATGGCGAGCGGCGTTTACATTCGGCGATCACGTTGATCGCGCGCCGGTCGGCCAATCCCTCCCTGAACGCGCGGCCATTCGGCCTGCGAGCCATGGCGCGCTGCTCGACCGCCGCGCGAGGCTCGCGGCTCATGGCCGCGTCCACGCGGGCGCGCGTGGCGGCCACGATCGCCTCGAGCAGGTCGGGTGTGCTCACGCCTGGGCTCCACGATTCGATGCCTCGATCAGCTTCTTCAGTGTCTCGGCGGACTTCCCGCTGTCGATGGCATTCGCCGACGTGGCAATGCCGGCCTTGACCGTTTCGGCGTGGCCCGCCACGAACAGCGCCGCGCCGGCGTTGAGCAGAACCACGTCGCGGGGGGGGCCGGGCTCACCGTCGAGCACCGCCCGGACGATTGCCGCGTTGGTTGCGGCGTTGCCGCCTTTGAGCGATTCCGGCGTGGCCTTCTGCAGGCCGAAGTCAGCGGGATGCACATAGAAGGTCTGGACTGCATCCCCGCGGCATTCCGACACCTTCGTGTAGCCCGTCGTCGACAACTCGTCGAGGCCGTCGGCGCCGTGCACGACCCAGGCGCGCTCCGACCCAAGCAGCGAGAGCGAGCGCGCCAGCAGTTCGGTCAGCTCGGGACGAGGTACTCCGACAATCTGGCGCGTCGGCCTCGCCGGATTGGTGAGCGGCCCCAGCAGATTGAAGGCGGTCCGCACCCCAAGGTCTTTGCGCGCCTGCGCGGCATGCTTCATGGCTGGATGAAACGTTGGCGCGAAGAGGAAGGCGACACCGACCTCGTTGAGGCACTGCTCGACGATCACGGGAGTGGCGGCAATGTTGACGCCGAGTGCTTCCAGGACGTCGGCGCTGCCGCATTGGCTCGAGACGGATCGATTGCCGTGCTTGGCGATGCGCATCCCGCACGCGCCCAGCACGATCGCGGCGGCGGTGGAGATGTTGAACGTGCCGGAGCGGTCACCACCGGTGCCGCAGGTGTCGAACACCGCACCGGCCGGCGGCGTGAGGGTCACCGCATTGGCGCGCATGGTCTGCGCAAAGCCCACCAGCTCGGCGGGCCGCTCGCCCTTCATGGCGAGTCCCACCAGCAACCCGGCAATCTGGGCCTGTGCCGCCTCGCCCTTCATGATGGCAGCCATGGCGGCGGCAGCCTCCGACGTGGTCAGGTCTTCCTGCCGGCGAAGCTTCTCGATCAGACTTGGAAACATGATCACATCTCGAGAAAGTTACGAAGCATCCGGCGGCCCTCGTTCGTGAGCACCGACTCGGGGTGAAACTGCACGCCGTGGATGGGCATGCGCCGATGGCGCAGGCCCATCACCAGCTTGTCCTCGGTGGTGCGCGCCGTCACCTCGAGCTCGGGCGGCAGCGTGCGCTCGGCGACGATCAGCGAGTGATATCGGCCGGCCTGGAATGCAGACGTCAATCCCGCAAATACACCCGCCCGGTTGTGTTCGACGGTGGACGTCTTGCCGTGAACCGGCAGCGGCGCCCGCAGCACTTCACCGCCGAACGCGAGGCCGATCGCCTGGTGGCCGAGGCACACGCCGAGCAGCGGCATGCGCGGGCCGAACTCCCTGATTACCTCGAGCGAGACCCCGGCGTGCTCCGGACGTCCTGGGCCGGGGGAGATCACCACGCGCGCGTGCCCCAGCGCGCGCAGCTCATCGATCGACGCCTCGTCATTCCGGCGCACGACGATCTGTGCGCCAAGCTCGCCGAGATACTGGACGAGGTTGTAGGTAAACGAGTCGTAGTTGTCGATGACCAGCACCATGTCGCTACAGCCCCGCCTGCGCGAGCTCGAGGGCCCGGATCATCGCCCGCGCCTTGTCACGCGTTTCCTCGTATTCCGAGGTGGGATTCGAGTCGGCGACAATGCCGGCGCCGGCCTGGATGTAGGCCTTGCCGCCGTCAAGGACGATGGTGCGGATGGCGATGCAGAAGTCCAGGTTGCCGGCAAAATCGAGATACCCAACGGCGCCGGCGTAGAGGCCGCGCCGCGTCGGCTCGAGCTGGTTGATGATTTGCATTGCGCGCACCTTGGGCGCGCCGGAGACCGTGCCGGCTGGGAAACACGAGACGAGCGCATCCAGCCGGTCGCGGCCCTCGGCGAGCTGCCCTTCGACGACCGACACCAGATGCATGACGTGCGAGTATCGTTCGAGCGTCATGAAGGTCGGCACCCGCACGGTGCCGTAGTCGCAGACCCGGCCGATGTCGTTGCGCCCGAGATCGACCAGCATGACATGCTCGGCCTTCTCCTTCTCGTTGCGTTTCAGCTCTTCGCCGAGCCTGACATCCTCTTCCTCGGACTTGCCGCGGGGCCGAGTCCCGGCGATGGGATGCGTAATCGCATGGCGGCCTTCGACCCGGACCAGCATCTCCGGCGAGGAGCCGACAATCGAGCGGTCGCCCATCCGGATGAAGAACATGTAGGGTGACGGATTGACGTGGCGCAGCGCGCGGTAGACGGTGAAGGCATCGACGCCAACTTCCGCTTCGAAGCGCTGCGACAGCACGACCTGGTAGATGTCGCCGGCCGCGATGTACTCCTTGGCCTGCCTGACGATGGATTCGTAGGCCGGCTGGGCCATGTTGGACACCAGATTGATTCCGGTGGCACCCGCGGGGCGCTTCAGCGACAGCGCCCGTTCGAGCTCGCGCTCGAGGAACTCAATCTTGGCGCATGCAAACTGGTAGAGCGACTTCAGGTCCTCGTCGCCGGAGATTCTGGCGTTGGCAATCAGCAGAATGCGATGCTGCACGTGATCGAACGCCAGCACCGTATCGAACAGCATGAAGCCGGCATCGTCACGGCCGGCCGGCACGTCTTCAGTCCGCGCCGTTGTCGGCTCGAACCAGGCCGCGGTGTCGTATCCGAGGTAGCCGACCGCGCCGCCGGTGAAGCGTGGCAGGCCGGACACGAACGGCGACTGGAAGCTGTTCATCAACTGGCGCAGCGTGTCGATGAACGGCTGATCGCTGTCGGTCGTGACGCCCGCCCGCTCCAGCACCGTCTGGCCGTGACGCCCGCGCAGGATCAGGAACGGATCCTTCCCCAGGAACGAATAGCGCCCCATGTGTTCGCCGCCTTCGACGCTCTCGAGCAGGAAGGCGTAGTCGGAGTGCTCGGCCACCTTGAGGAAGGCCGATACCGGCGTCAGGAGATCGGCCACGAGCTCCTTGCACACCGGCACGAAGGTGGCGCGCTTGGCCAGATCCACGAATTCATCGAACGTCGTCAGCTTCACGGTGTCCTCTCGGGGCTTGCGGCCACGTGGCCGGTCAGTCGGGCAAGCGCGGCATCGCGCATGACCCGCTCGGATGGGCGGTGGCCGGTCCACCACTCAAACTGCGCCTGTGCCTGGGCGACGAGCATGTCGAGCCCGCCGATGGTCCGGCACCCGGCGCGCTCAGCCAGAGCCAGCATCCGGGTGACGGTCGGGTTGTAGACGAGGTCGTACACCAGGCCGCGCGGATTGAACGGATAGTTCTGCGGCAGGGGCGACGCGTCGATGCCGGGCAGGGTGCCGACCGGCGTGGCGTTCACAAGCAGGTCCCAGCCGGCCGGATCGGGCGGCCAGGCTGCGACCTGCGCACCGGTCAGTGCCGCTACGCTGTGGGCCTGATCCTCGCGCCGTGCCGAGACGGAGACGCGCACTCCGGCGGATGCGAGCGCGATGGCCACCGATCGTGAGGCGCCGCCGGCGCCAAGGATCGTCGCGCGCGTGCCGGCCAATCGCATCGCCGATTCGAGCGGCGCGAGGAACCCGGGCACGTCGCTGTTCATGCCGAGCCACCTGCTGCCATCACGGCGAAGCGTATTGACCGACTGACTGCGGCGAGTGACGGCGTCACACTCATCGGCGCTCTCAAATGCGTTGACCTTGAACGGCGCGGTCACGCTGACACCGGCCATTCCCGCCGCCGCGGCGAAGGCCTGGAAATCATTGAAGTCCGCAGCCGCCAGCGGCAGATAGACCGCGTCGAGGCTCGTCGCTCGAAAGGCGGCGTTGTGCATAGCGGGCGATACCGAATGGGCGACCGGCCTGCCGATCACACCGTAGATGCCGGTGCGCGAGCCAATCCGCCGGAAACGGAATTCGTCGTGCATCGTCCGCTCCGACAACTGGCCGGGTGCGACGCCGTCGCCGGTGTACGTCCAGCACGATCCCATCCAGCCGGCCAGGACGCGTGACGGCAGGCCCGCTTCACCCATGGCAATCAGCGACATTGGCGCACCCGCATGTCGTCCGACCGCCCGTAGCCGCACGCAGTCGCCAAGTCGAGACGCCATGACGGCGAGCTTCACGACCTCTGTCCCGCTGGCGAGCATCGCGTGGGCGATGTCGTCCAGGTCGCGGGGAACGCCCTGGAAGTCATGATGCGACAGCACCACGCGCCGACCGCCGGTGCGTTCGATGAGATCGGCGCAGGACCCGCGCCACTCGATGTCGACATAGTCCGCCCCGAGCGCGAGGGCGTCACTGAGAATCGCGCGACGTTCGTCTTCGCTGCCGGCGAAGTGCCCGCCCTGCCCCTTGGGCCGGCAGGTCACGATGACGGGTTTCTTCCGGCCTGCCAGCGCGCCGGCTGCGCTCGGATCGGCGACCGTGTCGAGCCGCAGCTCGACCAGGTCGGCATCGATGACCTGGTCCCGCCGCGTACGCAGTTCGGCCGTCGTGGCGGCCGTCAGGGTGACGCAGAGTCTGGATGGGGTCATAGGCAAAAAAAAACGCCTCTCCAAGGGGAAGAGGCGCTTCGGTCGAGCGTCAGAATGTGTGGTGAAACTACACGGACCGGTTAGCCTCTGCAGATGGGCACCAATACCACCACGCCGCGTAAGGCGCGAAAGTCGGAACGGTCCGATTGGTGACGGCTCGCGAGCGCATGTGAACCCCGAGATCCTACAGGACGTCCACGCAGCCGTCAACCTGACAAGCTCGTATAATAGGATTTCAATCTGTCTCTACCCGACACTTGCATGACTTTACGCACGATTGCGGTCGCTGCTCTGGCTGTTGGTCTATGCGTCGCGGCCCTGAGGGCGCAGACTACCTACCTGTCGCTCGACCAGGTCCGTCCGGGCATGGTCGGGATTGGCCGGACGGTGTTCTCCGGCACCAGGCTTGAGGACTTCAAGGTCCACATCCTCGGCGTGATGCGCAACGTGATCGGGCCGAAGCGCAACCTGATTCTTGCAAAGCTCGAAGGCGGACCGCTGGCCAAGACCGGCGTGATTGCCGGCATGAGCGGCAGCCCGGTGTATGTCGACGGCAAGCTGATTGGCGCGGTGTCGTATTCGCTGGGCCAGTTCTCCACGGAACCGATCGCGGGCATTACGCCGATCGACGAAATGATTGACGCCACGATGATGCCGGCCGCGTCGAGAGCCACGCAGCCGGTGGCCGTCTCGCTGCGGCCGACGCCTCGTGAGCTGCTCGAGCTGTGGGCGCGCGATCTTGGCCGATCGATGTCCTTCGTGGAACACGCCTCCGAAGCGCTCGTGTTGTCAGGCCCGGCCGGCGACCTGACGCGCATGGGGGCGATGCTTCGCCCGATCGCCGTGCCGATGATTGCGACCGGCTTCGATTGGTCCGTGTTCGATCCGATGTCCTCCACGCTCTCAGCGGCCGGCTTCGTGCCGATGTCGAGCTCGCAGGCACAGGGGCCGCCGCCGGTTGCGATGACGGGACGGCTTCAGCCGGGCGATGCGGTGGGCGTCGGCCTGATGACCGGCGACTTCGAGCTCGGCGCCACGGGCACCGTCACGCATGTCGACGGCGATCGGGTCTACGCCTTCGGCCACCCGCTCTACAACCTCGGCCCCACGGAGTTCCCAATGACCCGGGCGCAGGTGCAGGTGATCCTGCCGAGCCTGATGGCCTCGAGCAAGCTCGCGAGTTTCGGTGAGGTGATTGGCACGGCGCAGCAGGATCGCGCGACCGCCATTGCCGGCAGGCTTGGGGCGGCGCCGCCGATGATTCCCGTGACGATCACATTGAACTCCGATCGCACGCCGTCTCGCACCTTCAACTTCGGCGTGGTCCGCGACTTTACGTTTACGCCGCTGCTCACCTACCTCTCGGTCGCGAACGTGCTGACGTCGTACGAGCGTGCCGTTGGCCCGGCGTCGTTTTCGATTCGCGGCAGCGCGTCGATTCGTTCCGAGGGGGACCTGGCCTTCGAGGACATCTTCTCGGGCGATCAGTCGGTGAGCGGCGCGGCCGCCTACGTGGCAGGCCCGCTCACCGCGTTGGTGAAGAACTCCACCGAACACGTCGAAGTCGAGCGCATTGCGCTGACGATCGACGCCAGCGAACAGCAGCGCGCGGCACGCATCGAACGGGTGTGGCTGGATGCCGCCAGCCCCCGCGCCGGCCAGAACGCGACCGTCAACGTGGCGTTGCGCTCGGCGCGCGGGCAGGAGATCGTCCGGCAGGTGCCGATCCAGATTCCGGCCAACCTGACCGGATCCCTGCAGCTCACGGTCGCCGACGCGATACGCACTGCCGCCGACGATCGCCGTGCCACACGCGGAGCCGACATGCAGCGCGTGTCGCAGTTGATGCGCACCTTCAACCGCGCCCGCAGGAACAACCGGCTCTATGTCCGCCTGACCTCGTCCGACGCCGGCGCCATCGTCAATGGCGAGCCCATGGCGGGGCTGCTACCGTCGGTGCTGGCGGTCATCGAAGCCGATCGCAACAGCGGCACCGTGGGTTCGCTGCGCACCATGACCCGCGGTGAATGGGAACTGGCGCTCGACTTCGCGGTGACCGGTTCACGACAGTTGACCCTGACCCTCGATCAACCCTGATGCCTCCAATGACTATCCGGCGACGGCCACTGCTGGCGGTCGCCCAGCTCGCGGCGCTGATTGCGACCGTCTCTGTTTCTGCTGCGCCTGGATTCTGGCAGGCGGCCACGCAGGCCGATTTCCTGCGCGGTGAAGTGGATCAGCTCTCAATCGATCAGCACGGCCGCGTGACGCTTGGTCCGGCGCTGAGCCGCGTGCACGATGCGGCTGCCCCGTTCGTCTGGACGATGGCGGCGGGTGCGGATGGATCCTGGTTTCTTGGCACCGGCAACGACGGCAAGGTGATCCGCGTCGATCGCAACAACCAGGGCTCGCTGTTCTACGACAGTCCGGAACTGGAAGTCCACGCGCTGGCAGCCGCGCCGGACGGCGGTCTGTACGTCGGGACATCGCCCGACGGCCGCATCTATCGCGTCGATGCGAAGGGGCAAGCCACGACGTTCTTCGATCCCGACGACAAGTACATCTGGGCGCTGGTCATCGACCGCGACGGCACCGTGTTTGCGGGCACGGGCGACCAGGGCACGGTCTACAGAATCTCGCCGGACGGCAAGGGGCAGCGTTTCTTTGCGACGAAGACCGCGCACGCCGCGTCCCTTGCGTTTGACGCCAACCGGCAACTGTTGATCGGCACCGGCGCACCTGGACGCGTGTTCCGCGTCGATCCCGCGGGCAAGGGATTTCTCCTGCTCGACACGACCTATCAGGAAATCCGCTCGATCCGAGTGGACCCGAAGGGCGTAGTCTACGCCGCGGCCCAGAGTGGCCGCCCCCAGGGTGGCAACGACAACCTGCCGGAGACGCCCGCCGTGCCGCCGACCGTCGCGCCCTCGGTCCCCAACGTGTCGACGGAGATCACGTCGATGACGGTGGTTGACGTGAGCAGCCAGCCATCCACGAGTTCGCCGGCGGCCGACCGTCGCTTGAGCATGACCGGGGCTGTGTACCGGGTGCAGCCGGACGGTCTCTGGGATGAGTTGTGGTCGACGAGAGACGACGCGCCGTACGATGTGGCGGTTGAGGCCGATGGTTCGGTGCTGGTGGCGACCGGCGCGAAGGGCAAGCTGTTTCGTCTGGGCGGCGACCCCGTGAGCGCCGTGTTGTTGACCCGTGTTCCGGCACAGCAGGCGACGATGATCGCACGCGCCGGCGATCGCACATTCGTCGCCACCGCGAACCCCGGGTTGTTGATGTCGGTCGCCACGACGCGCGCGCTGCGCGGCACGTTCGAGTCCGATGTGAAGGACGCCAGGCTCGTGTCCACCTGGGGCGTCATGAGCTGGCGTGCCACGACTCCCCCGGGAACGTCTGTTGAAATCTTCACCCGCGCCGGCAATACGCGCACCCCCGATGAGGCCTGGAGCGACTGGAACGGGCCGTACACGTCGGCCGACGGCTCGCCGATCGCGAGCCCGAAGGCCCGATACCTGCAATGGCGCGCCGTCCTGACCGGCACGGCGACTGCCGCGCCGGTGCTGACGTCGTTGTCGTCCGCCTATTTGCCGCGCAACATCCGTCCACGTGTCGACACCATCACCGTGCATCCACCAGGGGTGGTGTTCCAGAAGCCGTTCTCCAGTGGCGAAACGGAGATCGCCGGTCTTGACGACGAGGCGCAGGACCGGCGCAACCCGCAGGCCGTCGCCGCGGTCGGCCTGCCGGCACTGGGCCGCAAGGTCTTCCAGCGTGGCCTGCAGACCTTTCAGTGGAAGGCCGACGACGACAATGGCGACGAGCTGAGCTACGACGTGTTCTACCGGCGCGAAGGCGACACCGCGTGGCGAGCGTTGAAGTTGGATTTGCGGGAGACGTTGCTGGTGTGGGACACGAGCTCGGTGCCGAATGGCACCTACGTGTTGAAGGTGCTCGCGTCCGACCGCAAGTCACACCCCGTCGAGGCGTCGCTGGCCGGCGAGCTCGAAAGCAGCAGCTTTGAGATCGACAACGTGGCGCCCACCGTGCAGATCGGCGCCGTACGACGTGACGGCACCCGGTTTGTCGTGCCGGCCGGCATTCGCGACACCGATTCCGCCGTCTCGAGAGTCGAGTACTCGCTCGATGCGCAACGCTGGCAGCCGGCGTTCCCCCTCGACGGGATTCTCGACGGCCGCAGCGAAGCGTTCGAGATCCGGTTGGATGCAGATTCCGCCGGCCGCACGCTCGTCATCCGCGCGACCGACGCGCTCGGAAACGTCGGCACCGGCCAGGCCCGAATTCAGTAGCGTCGGGACGTTCTCAGGGCCCGTCGGCCAGCGCCGTCAAGGAGGACGTCTCAGGCGTGTCGGGTTTCATCAGCGGCGCGGCCTGAGGCGTGGGCGCAGCGGCGTCTTCCGGGACCGGCAAGGCCCTGAGCGGCTCCGGCGAATTATGCAGGCGCAACGCCTCGCGCACCACCTCCATCATGTCGAGGGGCCGTCCCTTGACGGTGGTGTTCGCCAGCAACCACACCATGCTCACCGCCACGGCATCACCGCGATCCATGGCCGGCGAGAACTGCATCCGGTAGGCGTCGTTCAGCATCGCGTTCATGCCGGGCCGGTTCGGCTGGTTGATCATCTCCACACCCTGCACGCGGCCTTCGCGTGACACGACCGCAGACAACGTGTAGTGCGCGTTTTCTTCGGACATCTCGATCGCGGCGGTGGTGACGGCGCTGGGCACGACCATGCTGTAACTCAGGCGCAACGGGTTGTCGTTCGAGCCTGGACTGGCGAGCACCGCCAGGGTGCGCGCCATCGAGTTCGGGCGCTCCTGGCTGGTGGCGTGCAGCACGCTGGCGGAGCCGATGATGCAGACCAGCGTCGCGACCGATGCGCCAAGCCCTGCCCACACGAGGTGCATGTCCTGGAACCAGTCCGACATCTTCGCGCGAATCGAGAACTGCTCCTCGACGCGCACCCGCTCGAGTACGTGCCTGGACAGACGCGACACGACGGCGGCGTCGGCGTCAACGGCCTCCGACGAGAAGTCACGGAGCACCGAGCTCAGGTTCGACAGCTCCGACGCGGCCAGGCTGCACGACACGCAGTCCTCGAGGTGGTTCTGAACGGCCAGCCGCTGATGGATGGAAAGCTCGCCGTCGTGGAAGGCTTCGAGCTGCTCGCGGACGTCGGCGCACGCATGCTGGTGCATCATGGCCGCACCTCGCGGAGCTCGTCGCGCAGGGTCTGCCGCGCGCGAGTCAATCGGGACTTGACCGTGCCGATCGCGACGCCGAGCGAATCGGCGATCTCTTCGTAGCTCAGACCATCCACTTCGCGCAGGACGATCACCGTGCGCTGATCGAACGGCAGCTGATCGAGCGCGGCCCACAGCCTGTCGGCCAGCTGCTTGCGGGCGTAGGCGCGGTCCGGTGCGGTGTGATCGCCGGGCTGGCGCAGGTCGCCGTGGGTGGCCACGTGCTGGTCGAGCGATACCTGGTTGGCCTTGTGCCGCCGCCGCCACCACCGCTGTCGGTTCCGGGCCTGGTTGATGACAATCCGGTAGATCCAGGTCTTGAGGGCCGACTGACCACGGAAGGTCCGGATGGTGCGGAAGACGCTGAAGAAGACTTCCTGGGACAGGTCGAGAGCTTCGTCCCGGTCGCCCAGCAGGTGCAGGGCGAGCTGGTAGACCATGCGTTCGTGACCGGCGACCAGCTCAGCGCAGGCCGATGCCTCCCCCGCCGCGCAACGCTCGATGAGCACCGCTTCGGGGTGTCCGACCTCTACCCACCCGAGAGCTCCGGCGTCTTTCATGACGGAATCGGCAACGCTTCGAACGGCCATAGGCAGTCTAACAGCTTAGAAACCACCCCTGTGGAAAAGTTCCCTGCTACCATTCAAACGTGCGGCGCACCGCCATCGTCGTCGTGTTTGTCGCCCTCGCCGGAGTTGCCGTGGCCCTGGCGTTCGGCGCGCTCGCCAACGAGCGTGAATTCGAGCGCCTGATTGCCGACGGCGACGCTGCCGTGGCCGCGGAGCGTCCCTTCGAGGCCATCGAAGCCTACAGCGGGGCGATCTCCCGACAGGCTGATTCCATGCTGGCCCACTACAAGCGCGGCGCAGTCTACCAGTCACAGAACGAAATCGAAGCCGCCCTCCGAGACTTCAGGACTGCATCGGAACTCGACCCGAGTTCGCTTCGGGCCATGGAGTCGCTGGGTGACGTGAACGTCGCTCTGGCCCGGTATGACCGGGCTGTTGAGCGCTACGAATCGTTTGTGGGCCTAGACGATCGCAACGCCCGGGTGCTCTACAAACTTGGACTGGCGCGTTATCGGGCTGGCCGCGCCAGGGATGCCGTAGCGCCGTTGCAGCAGGCCCTTCAGATTGAGCCGGACATGAGCGAGGCTCATTACGTGATGGGACTGGCACGGCGTGACCTGAACCAGCTCGCGCCGGCGCGGAAGTCCCTTGAAGAGGCCGCCCGCCGCGCCCCTGCCGGGCAAACGGCGGCGCGTGAAGCGCTGGCGGATCTCTACCTGCTGGAGGGCGATTTCGGCCGGGCCATCAATCAGCTCGAAGCGCTCGCCGCGCTCGAGCCGGCGCGCCACGACCGCGCCATTGCCGTCGGACTTGCGCAAGTTCGGGCCGGTCGCGAGGACGCGGCTGTGATCACGCTCGGCCGGGCGGTCGAGCGATTCCCGGACGCGCCGCAGGTCTACGCGGCCCTGGGCCATGTCTGGCTCACCGAGGCGCAGCGGCGCGGCGATCGCATCGCGTTGATGAAAGCCGTAGAGGCGCTCAGCACTGCTGCCCGCCGGTCGGATGCCACCAGCGAGACCTATGCCGAACTCGGCCGCGCTCTGCTGTTGGCCGGCGATCGTCCGGCTGCCGAGCAAGCGTTGCGCCAATCCGTGGCGAAGCTGCCGGTGCCGCCAGACGCCTACCTGCACCTCGCAGACGTCACGTCGCGCGACGGGCGCATCCAGGACGCGCGCGACGCCTTGCTGAACTACGCCACGTTGATCGGCGACGAGAAGCCGCTGGCGAACATCGCGACGCAGATTGGTGATTACTCGATCAGGCTCGGCGAACCCGCGCTGGCCGTGCGATGGTTCGATCGCGCGATCGACGAAGCCGGGCCGAGTCCAGCACTGCGGGCCAGGCTGGCGGATGCGGCGTTGCGCGCCGGAGACGTGGCGCGCGCGAGCCAGGTGATCGACGAAGGGCTCGCTGCCGAGCCGGCCAACCGCTCGCTGCAGCAGCTCAAGCGGCGCATCCCGCCGCGCTAGTGCCTTCGAGTTCGTCGAGCGCAGCGCCGAACTACGCCGAGTGGCGCCTTCGGGGATCGATCGCGTCCCGGAGGCCGTCGCCGAGGAAGTTGAAGCCGAGCACCACGGCCGCCAGGAGCAACCCCGGAAAGATCGTCAGGTGCGGCGCGTCGAGCAAGTGCACCCGTCCGCCGTTGATCATCGTCCCCCAGCTCGGTGTCGGGGGCTGCACCCCGAGGCCCAGGAAACTCAACGCCGCTTCGGAAAGGATGGCGCCCGCCATGCCCAGCGTCGCCTGCACCAGGAGCGCCGGCAGAGCGGTCGGCAGGACGTGCCGGCCGAGAATACGAATCGTGCTGGCGCCAAGCGCGCGCGCCGCGGTGACGTAATCGAACTCACGGGCTCGTAAGACCTGCCCCCTCACCAACCGGGCGTAGCCGACCCAGCCGATCACGGCGAGCGCAATCACGACGTTGACCAGACTGGGCCCACGCACGGCCACCAGCGCGATGGCGAGCAGCATTCCGGGAAAGGCCATCAGCACGTCCATCACGCGGCCGATGACCTGATCCACCGTGCCGCCGTAATACCCGGACATCCCACCCACGACCATTCCCGCGATTGACGACACGCCAACGACGATGATGCCGACCAGCAGGGAGACGCGCGCGCCCAGCAGCACGCGAGCCAGAATGTCGCGCCCGAGCTCGTCGAGACCGAACCAATGCTCCCAGGTCGGGCCCTGCAACCGGTTCGGCAGATCCTGCGTCGTCGCGTCCCCCGGCAGAAACCACGGCGCCAGGAGCGCCGACACTACCACGATCGAGACGATGATCGACCCGGAGCGTGCCGGCCCGTTCATCCGAGCCGGATCCTGGGATCGAGCACGCCGTACATCAGGTCGGTAAGCAGATTGATGGTGACGTAGGTGACCGCGATCAGCAGGATGCAGCCCTGCACCATGGGATAATCACGAAAGCCGATCGACTGGATCAGGAGCCGGCCAATACCGGGCCAGGCGAAGATGGTTTCGGTGATCACGGCACCGGTGAGCACCACGCCGAACTGCAATGCGACGATCGTCAGCAGCAACACGAAGCTGTTGCGGAGCGCGTGCCCGGTAATCGAGGCGGCGCGCGAGACGCCGCGGGCCTGCGCGGCCCTGACATACAACTCGTTCAGTTCGTCGAGCAGGCTGGCGCGGGTCATGCGCGCGAGGATTGCCGCCAGCGCCAGTCCGAGCGACAGCGCGGGCAGTACCAGGTGGCCCAATGTGCCGCGGCCGGAAACCGGTAACCAGCCAAGCTCCACCGCAAAGACGATCGCGAGCAACGGACCCAGCCAGAAATTGGGTATCGACACACCCGCCAGCGCAAACGTCATCGCGCCGTAGTCGATGGCGGTGCCTCGCCAGACGGCGGCGATCACGCCGAGAGGAAGCGCGATGACCATCGCGACGACCATCGCGGCCACCGCCAGCTCCACCGTGGCCGGTATCCGCTCCGCAATCATGGTCGTGACCGGCTGGCCTGTTCTGAACGACGTGCCCAGATCGCCGGTCGCGGCCCGGCGGAGGAACGCGGCGTACTGCGTGAACAACGGCTGATCGAGGCCGAGGCTCTGGCGCAGCTCGATGACATCCTGCGGCGCGGCGCCGTCGCCGAGCATGGCCTGCGCGGGATCGCCCGGCACCAGGTGAATCAGCGAGAACACCAGCGTGGCGACGCCAAGCAGCACAGGGACGGCGAGGAGCACGCGACGAACGACGTAGCGAAGCACGTACGCTCATTTTAGTGCGTGCCGCGGCCGTCGAGGTTCGATAAACCCAGCCGCATGGTGAGCTTGCGCAGGCCCTGGCGCGACACGCCAAGCTCGCGGGCGGCGCTCACGGCCCGGCCCCCCGAGCGCGCGAGGGCGGCGCGAACGAATCGCGCCTCGAACTCCCGGCGCGCCTCGGCCAGCGTGGCGCGGCTGGCCACTGCCGCCGCCCGGCTGATGTGGCCGGGCAGCGCGTGCGGCCCGATCACCCCACGCTGCGGAGCACTCACCATGACCGACGCGAGGACGTTCTGCAGCTCTCGCACGTTGCCGGGCCAGTCGTAGGCGCCGAGCAAAGACAGCGCGGAGGGGGACAACACGGCGCGGCTCCGGGTCCGCTCGGACAGCGTGGCCCAGATGTGCCGCACGAGCGGCGGAATGTCATCGACGCGCTCGCGCAGCGGTGGCAATGTGATGCGCAGCACGTCCAGGCGGTACCGCAAATCGTTACGGAAATGACCGGCCGTGACCTCACCGCCCAGCGGCCGATTGGTGGCGGCGACGATTCGCGCGTCCACCTTTCGGGTCGTCGATTCGCCCACCCGGCGCACTTCGCCCTCCTGCAGCGTGCGAAGCAACTTTGCCTGCACGCGTGCGCTCAACTCCGCGACCTCGTCGAGAAACAGCGTGCCGCCCTGTGATTCCTCGAAGAGCCCGAGGCGCTCGGCGATGGCGCCGGTGAACGCGCCGCGAGTGTGACCGAACAGCTCGGCCTCGACGAGCTCGTCGCTGAGCGCCGCACAGTTGAGCGCGCAGAACCGCTTGCTGCGGCGCAGGCTGGCCGCGTGGACCGCGCGGGCCACCAGTTCCTTGCCTGCGCCACTCTCTCCTTCTATCAGCACCGGGAATGGCGACGCGGCCGCCTTCAGGACCGCCTGACGCACCTTCTCGATTGCCGGACTGTTGCCGATCAAATCGGGGATGGCCGACGCGGCGCCCCGTGGCGCCCGCAGTCGTTCGTTCAGCGCGTGGACGGCAGGCGCCGTGGCCGCGGCCGCCAGCCCCAGCAGCGTCGCGACGTCGTTTGTCGTAAGTGGTGCACCCATCGCCCACTGGACCCAGACGGCGCCGACGATCGAAGCCCCGTAGCGAATCGGCCACGTGGTCTCATCACCAGGGCCGCAACCGGTCAACGGCGACGCGATGCCGGTATCAAGCGTCTGCGCGGCCAGACGCAGGTGAGCCGCAGACGGGACATACGCACCGGCATGCGCCGCCGAGTGCGGGTGCTGGCGGTCCGCAATGATGAACGCGACCACGGAGGCGGCCATTGATGAGCGAAGCATGTCCGCCACGCGCGACAGGGCGGCCGACGGGTCGTCCAGTTCGTGGCAGACGCGCAGGATGTCGATCAGCCCTTCCACCATCGCAGGTTCGAAGCGTGATTGGCCGGCGGCGGTGCGGATGGAGGCTCGCACCGCCTCGGCCTCCGCGGAGTCGATCGAAGCCAGTGCTGCGCGCGCTTCGAGCAGCCGGCGTTGACCGGTGAGGGATTTCGCCAGCGCGCAACGGGCCGGCCCTTCGTCATCGGACAGCAGCACGCTCCAGCGGGCGACGGACTCGGCCTCGACCATCTTGCCCGCCTGGTGCAGCGCCTCCGCCCGTTCCACCAGTGACCCGTCGCCGGCCCCGTCCTGGTGGGCGCTGTCGTGAATGGACAACACCGTCGCTGCGAGCTTCGGGCGCCACAGCTCGGAGGTGGCGCACCGGACGATCAAATGCGGCCGGGCGTCCCTGGTGGCGAGCCTGAAGAGCGCCAGGCTGGCATCCGGTGACCAGCGGGTGTCGGTCGCGAACAGCACCAACGAGCGGTCCTTGATCCAGGATGGCCATCGCCAGTGCGCTTCGGCGAGGACCGCGCCGAGCGCATCCGCCGCAATGGGCACGAATCCGGCCAGGCGGGCCTCACGCGCCAGGACTCGTTGCAGTAACTGCCACTTGTCGGCAGAAGGCTCAACGACGTCGAAGGCTCGCGGCTGTCCATCACGCGCATCGGCGATGGCCGATCGAAACGCCTGCAGGGTGCGTTGGTCCAGCTCGGCATCCATCTTATCGGCGCGTTCCCACACCTCGAGCCGCGTGTGCTTGCGCAGATCGAAGTCAATCAGCCAGCAGCGGCCTCTCATCGTGAACAGCGTCGGCGCTCTTCGCGCCGGCACGGCGCGCGTGTGGAAGCGGACCGCAGCGCCGGTGGCGAGATCCACGGCGCGCCCAGAGGCCACGAGGTAGCGATCGAGCATCAGCATGGGCACACACAGGTGCAAACCAGCGGCCCGGTGCGAATCGACGTGTTGTCGCCCAAATCGCGCCGCGCCTCACCGAGACGTCGCAATTTCTCGTATTAGAATGCTAGGCGGATGCTGCGTTTTCTGACGTCAGGTGAGTCGCATGGCCAGGGTCTCGTCACGATCGTCGAGGGGCTGCCGGCCGGGTTGTCGATTGACTTCGACGCCATCACGCTCGAGTTGCGCCGCCGTCAGGGCGGCTACGGCCGCGGCCGCCGCATGGTCATCGAATCCGATCGTGCCGAAATTCTGTCGGGCGTTCGGCGAGGACGCACGACGGGTGCTCCGGTCGCCATGCTGATTCGCAACAAGGACTGGGAGAACTGGCAGAACACGATGCACGTCGAGCCGCAGGCGCCGGCCGGCGCGACGGGCGCCAGCCGCGCACCGGTGATCCGTCCGCGCCCCGGTCACGCCGACCTGGCCGGCGCGCTCAAGTACGACCACGACGACATTCGCGACGTGCTGGAGCGCGCCAGCGCCCGCGAGACAGCGGCTCGGGTGGCAGCGGGATGCCTGGCCCGGCAACTGTTGGCGTCGATCGGATGCGAGCTCACCAGTCACATTACCGGTATCGGCGCGGCCGTCGCTCCGGAGGGCACGGCCGTGCCGTTCGAGGTGGCGCGCGCCCTGGCGCCCCAAGCGCCGCTCCGATGCGCCGATCCCGCGCTCGAGCGGGACATGATGGCCGCGATCGACGCGGCCAAGGCGGCCGGCGATACGCTCGGCGGCCGGTTCGAAGTGATTGTCCGCAATGTCCCGCTTGGCCTGGGAAGCTACGTCCAGTGGGACCGCAAACTCGACGGCCGTCTGGCGCAGGCCCTGATGTCGATCCAGGCGATCAAGGCGGTGTCGATTGGCGACGGCGTTGACGGCGCGCGGCGGCCCGGGTCGACGGTGCACGACGAGATTGTCGCCAATCTCGACGCCGCAATCGGCGAGCCGATGATTGCCCGCCCCACCAATCGTGCCGGGGGCCTTGAAGGCGGCGTCACGAACGGCGAGGAACTGCGAATCACCGGGTTCATGAAGCCAATTTCGACGCTGATGAAACCGCTCCGCTCCGTCGATCTGACGACGCTGGACGAAGCCCCCGCAGCCATCGAGCGCAGCGACACCTGCGCCGTCCCCGCTGCGGCGGTCGTTGCGGAAGCCATGGTCGCGTTGGTCCTTGCCGACGCCGTTCTCGAGCGGTTCGGCGGCGATTCGATGGTGGATCTCCAGTCGCGCGTGACCACGACGGCGTCCAGACTCCGCGGCCGGATCGCGCGGCGCGCAGCGCCGGTCCGGGCCTGAGCGGTGCTTCGCCCCATCCTGCGGCTCGGGGATTCCATCCTCTGCGAGCCGGCGCGGGCCGTCGACGCCATCACCCCGGAAATCGACACGCTCATCGACGACATGATCGCGACCATGTACGCCGCCCCGGGCATTGGCCTGGCGGCCCCGCAGGTCGGCGTCTCGCTCCGCATCTTTGTCATCGACCTGTCCCTTGGGAAGGACCCCACCGCCCTGCAGGTGATGATCAACCCCGAGTTCGTCGAGCGCGATGGCATGCAGCTCGAAGAGGAGGGGTGTCTGAGCGTGCCCGGCTTCACCGCCACGGTGGCGAGGCCCAGGCGTGTGGTGGTCAAGGGACTCAACCGCCAGGGGGAGGAGTACACCCTCGACGGCACTGGCCTGCTGGCGCGCGCGCTCCAGCACGAGGTCGATCACCTCAACTCGTGCCTGTTCGTCGACCGTCTCCGCGGCATTGCGCGCGACCTGATCCTGCGCAAGATCAAGAAGCTGTCGAAAGCCGGCCAATGGTGAGGCAATGGCCCTTCGGGTAGTGCTCTTCGGCACGCCCGGCTTCGCCGTGCCGACACTCGAGCGTCTGCTCGCCTCGTCCCACGCGGTCGTCGGGGTCGTGACGCAGCCAGATCGGCCGCGCGGACGTGGTCAACAACTGACCGTCGGACCGGTCAAATCGCTCGCCGTGTCGCACCGCCTCCCCGCCTTCCAGCCCGAGAAGCTTGGGCGCGACCTGTTCGAACCCACCCTCGCCTCGCTCGCCGCCGACATCGGCGTCGTCGCCGCCTACGGGAAGATCCTTCCGGACTGGTTGCTCGAGACGCCGCGGCTGGGGTTGATCAACGTGCACGCGTCCCTGCTGCCCAGCTACCGTGGCGCCTCACCGGTGCATCGCGCCGTCATCAACGGCGATGCTGAGACCGGCGTCACCATCATGCGTGTGGTCAAGGCGCTCGACGCCGGGCCAGTGCTGGCGGCGGTGCGGGTCCCGATTGCCGGGGACGAGACGACGATGGCCGTCGAGTCGCGGCTGGCGATCCAGGGGGCCGAGCTGCTGGTGGAGACGCTTGACGCCCTCGAGCGCGGCTCCGTGCCGGAAACCCCGCAGGACGAATCACGTGTCACCTGCGCGCCAAAGATCACCAAGATCGAAGGGCGAATCGACTGGTCGCTGCCGGCCAGTCGGATTCATAACCTGATCCGCGGTCTCTGGCCCTGGCCGCACGCCTTTACCTACCTCTCCGGGAGGCGGCACATCCTGCATCGCTCGCGGCTGTCATCGCGGCCCGCACACGGCGCCGATCCAGGGACCATCGTCGCGGCATCCGCCAACGACGGTCTCCATGTTGCGGCGGGTGGCGGTACTATGGTCGAGCTGCTCGACATTCAGCTCGAGGGCAAGCGCGTGATGAGCGCCCGCGACGCGATGGCGTCCAGACACCTGGTTCCCGGCGCTCGATTCGGCGCGTCATGATCGCGCCCGCTCGACGAGCGGCGCTGGACGCGTTGGCGTCGATCGACGAGGGCGCGATGGATCTTGGCGCCGCCGTGGCGCAGGTGCGACACACGCTCCGTGACGATCGCGACCGCGCGCTGCTGCTCGAGCTGGTCGGGGGCACGCTGCGCATGCAGGGTGCGCTCGACTTTCAGTTGCAGAAGTATCAACGGCGCGCCGTTGAGCCGGCAATACAACGCGTGCTGCGCCTGGGCGCCTATCAGCTCCTCTATCTCTCGCGGTTGCCGGCCTCGGCGATCATCAACGATGCCGTCGAGCTCACGCGCCGTTCCGGTAAGTCGAGTGCGTCCGGCCTGACGAATGCCGTGCTGCGTGGGCTAAGCCGAGACCTTGGTCGGCTGACATGGCCCGACAGAACCGAGACGCTCGACTACCTCTCGGTCGTGCACTCACATCCGCGGTGGCTCGTGGAACGGTGGGTTGAGCGCCACGGCGCTGACCACGCCGAGCAGTGGGTCGCGTTCAACAATCGCGCCCCCTCCATGTGCCTGGCCGTCAATCGGCACCTGGCCACTCGCGAGGCGGTCGCCTCGGCTCTCGCCGCGCAGGGGGTCGCGACTACGCCCACCAGTCGGGCCCGCTACGGGCTCGAGGTCACGACCGGCAACGCCTTGAGCACGCCGGCCTTCAGCGACGGGCTGTTCCTGGTGCAGGATGAGGCCTCGCAACTGATTGCTGAGCTCGCCGAGACCCAACCTGGCGACCGCGTGCTCGACGTCTGTGCTTCTCCGGGTGGCAAGACGCTCGCCCTCAGTGCCGCTGCCGGCGCGCACGGCACGGTCGTAGCGTGCGACGTGCGCCTGAAGCGGGTCAGGCTGCTGCAGCGCACGCTCGAACGCTGCCGCGTGCCGAATGCGACCACCGCCTTGATTCCCGCAGACGGCCCGCTGCCCTTCGAGGCACGGCCCTTTGCGCGGGTGGTGATCGACGCGCCGTGTTCGGGCCTCGGCACGGTGCGGCGCGATCCCGACATCAAGTGGCGCCGGGCGCCGGGCGACCTGGACCGATTCGCCGTGGGCCAGCGCGCGTTGCTGGCCAGGGCGGCCGGCCTGGTCACGCCTGGCGGCACGCTGGTCTATGCGACCTGCTCGAGTGAGCCGGAGGAAAACGACGACGTGGTGACGGCCTTTCTTGCAGAGCGCAGCGACTTCTCGCTGCATCGTCGACACCAGACGCTGCCGTTCCGCGACGGGCTGGAAGCGTTCTTTGGCGCAGTGCTGCGTCGTAGTACCATTGGTTGATTGTCCACTGCCCTTCGAACCCGGATCTGGAACTACGGCAAGATTCTGGTCCTCGCGGGCGCCCTCGCCGCGACGTTTCTCCTGTTCGCCGGCATTGCCATGCGCGTGGCGATACGCGCGCGCCAAGTGACGGTTCCCGACCTGGTGGGCAAATCGATGCCTGATGCGACCGCGCTGGCCTCGGGGCTCGACCTGCAACTGCGAATGGACGAGGCCCGCCGTCCTGATGCCAAGGTGCCGGCCGGAATGGTGATTGGGCAGGATCCGGCCGCCGGTTCGGCGGCCCGCCGTCAGCGCAGTATTCGCGTCTGGATCAGCGCCGGCGCGCACATCGTGCGTGCGCCGAACCTGCTCGGCGAAACGCAGCGCTCGGCGGAGATTCGCGTCGCGCAGGAGGGCCTGCTGGTCGGCACCGTGTCCGAGATCCGATCCGCGTTGTACGCGCCGGACGTGGTGGTGGCGCAGGATCCTCCAGCCGCGACGCAGACCGCAGAAGTCCGGCTGCTGGTGAATCGCGGTGAGGATCGCGCCAGCTACCTCATGCCGGATCTGATCGGCTTGAACGGCGACCGGGCCGCCGACCTCATGCGCATTCGCGGTTTCCGCGTGTCGATCACCGCGCAATCGACGGCGTCGTCAATTCCACCCGGCGTGGTCGTCCGGCAGACGCCGGCCGGCGGCTACCAGGTCCACCCCGGCGATGCGATCGCGCTCGAGGTCAGCCGATGATTCTCCAACTCGAGGCCAGGCTCGCGTGACCTCTCGCTCCGCACCAGCCATTCGGCTCGCACCGTCGATTCTCGCCGCCGACTTCGCCAATCTTGGCGCCGAGATCGCCGCCGTGACGCGCGGGGGCGCCGACCAGGTGCACGTCGACGTGATGGACGGGCACTTCGTCCCCAACATCACCATTGGCGTAGCCGTCGTGAAGTCGCTGCGCAAGGTCACGCGGCTGCCGCTCGACGTGCACCTGATGATCGAGGATCCGGATCGCTACATCGAGCCGTTCATCGAGGCCGGCGCGAACATGGTCTCGGTCCACGTCGAGGTGCTCCCCCACCTGCACCGCACGATCAGCCAGATCAAGACACTCGGCGCCATGGCGGGAGTGGTCCTGAATCCGTCGACGCCGGTGTCGTCGATCGAAGAGATCGCCGCCGAGGTTGATTTCGTGCTGGTCATGTCGGTCAATCCCGGCTTTGGCGGTCAGGTGTTCATTCCCAACAGCCTCAAGAAGGTCGGCGCGGTGCGAGCCCTGTTGAATCGCGCCGGCAACAGCGCGCCGATAGAAGTCGACGGCGGCGTCGACCTTGACACCGTCGAAAGCGTCGTCAGAGCCGGCGCCGAATGGCTGGTGGCCGGCAACGCCATCTTCGGCACGCCCGACGCAGAACGTGCCGCGCGAGCCATCAAGGCCAAGGCTGAAGCGGCCCTCCCCCAATGACGCTTCGACTTCGTTCAGGGCAGGCCGCCGGCAGCGCGGGTCGACACACGACATCGAACGTGCGCGTGCGCTACCAGGAGACCGACCAGATGGGCGTGGTCTATCACTCGAACTACCTGGTGTGGTTCGAGATTGGCCGTACGGATTGGCTCCGTGACACCGGCGTGACCTATCGCGAGATGGAAGCGGACGGCATTCGACTGCCGGTCATCGAGGCGCACTGTGAGTATCGGCTGGGCGCCCAATACGACGATGATGTCGAAATCAGGACGGGGGCGAAGCGCTTGTCGCCCGTCCGCGTGCAATTCGACTACCAGGCGATCCGGCGCGCCGACGGGGCGCAGCTGGCCACCGGATACACCGTGCACGCGACCGTCGACCGAGAGGGCCGCCCGGTCCGGATGCCGGATCGCGTAAAGGAACTGTTCGCATGAATGCTCTGGTCACTGGCGGAGCCGGATTCATCGGCTCGCATCTCAGTGAGCTGCTGCTCGAGCGCGGCGCGCGCGTGCGCGCCATCGACGCGTTTACCGATTTCTACCCGCGGCCGCTGAAGGAGCGGAATCTCGAGCACCTGCGCGGCCGGACCGGCTATCAGTTCGTCGAGGGCGATCTGCGCCAGGTCGATCTCGATGCGCTGCTCAGCGGCGTCACGCATGTGTTTCACCTTGCGGCGCAGGCCGGAGTCCGCCGTAGCTGGGGCACCGAATTCGGCGTCTACACCGGGCTCAACATCGATGCCACTCAGTGCCTGCTCGAAGCCTGTGCCAGGCAACGGATCGAGCGGCTGGTCTACGCGTCGAGCTCCTCGGTGTACGGAGACGACGTGGTAATCCCGATGGTGGAGACGGCTCTGCCTCGACCGGTTTCACCCTACGGCGTCACCAAGCTCGCGGCCGAGCAGTTGTGCCACCTCTATCACGTGAACTTCGGGGTCCCGGCGGTATCGCTGCGCTATTTCACGGTCTATGGACCGCGCCAGCGTCCCGACATGGGGTTCAACCGGTTCTTTTCCGCCATCCTGAAAGGCCAGCCGCTGGTGCAGTACGGCGACGGCCTCCAGACCCGGGACTATACCTACGTGGCTGACGCGGCGCGCGCGACCGCGGACGCCGCCGTCCGAGGCGTACCCGGGCGCGCCTACAATATTGGTGGAGGCTCCCGCGTGTCGTTGCGGGAGGTCTTCGACCTGCTGGCTCACGTGTCCGGCCGGGACGTGAAGATTGATCGACAGGACGCCCAAAAGGGCGATATGCGCGACACCTATGCCGACACGACCCGGGCACGAGTCGACCTGGCTTTTGCGCCGACGGTGACCCTGGAAGAGGGTCTGCAGCGCATGTGGCGCTGGATGGAAGCGACGAGTAGATGATGCCGGATTTCGGATTGAGTGGGTTTCGCATGCTGGCGCTTGCGCTGACGGTGAGCCTTGCCGGCTGCGCCGCCAAGGGCCCCGCCGCACTGCCGCCGGGATCGGCGGACGCCGACAAGTTCCTGTTCGACCGCGGCACCGAACGCGCCAAGGAGCGCAAGTGGCTCGAATCGCGCGAGTACTTCCGAAACCTGGTCGACAACTACCCGCAGAGCTCTTATCGCCCGGACGCCAAACTGGCGCTGGGTGACACCTTTATCAGCGACGGCGGCACCGAAAACCTGCTGCTGGCGGCGAACGAGTTCCGCGACTTCCTGCAGTTCTATCCCACGCACCCGCGTGCCGACTATGCGCAGTTGCAGCTGGCCACCTCGTTCACCGAGCAGATGCTGGCGCCGGAACGGGACCAGACCGCCACCAGGGATGCGATCAAGGAGATCGAAATCTTCTTGCAGCGTTTCCCGAACAGCAAGCTGATGCCCGAAGCGCGAGCCAAAGAACGCGAGGCACGCGATCGTCTCAGCGAAGCGAATTATCGCGTGGGCTTCTACTATTTCCGCGTCAGGTGGTACCCCGGCGCGATCGATCGCTTCAAGGACCTGCTGGCAAGCGATCCCAACTACACGAATCGCGACGCCGTGTACTACCACCTGGCTGAGTCGCTGTACCGCAGCGAAGCCGACAACGGACAGGCCGGCAAGAAGGCCGAGGCCCTGCCGTACTTCGAGCGGCTGCTCAAGGAGTTCGAAAAGTCCGAGTTTCTGGCGCTGGCCCAGAAGCGAGTCTCGGAGCTCAAGGCCGGCAGTTAGGCCGGCCTAGCCTTCCAGTCCGTTCGCGCCGATAATCGTCCGCAAGCGCGCTCTCCCTTCCGGAAAGTAGGCCTGGAATGCGTCCCTACGCTGTTTTCGTCGCCGCCCTCTCGCTGTCGGCAGTTCCCGTGTTTGCCCAGTCCCCCAGGGACGTCACGGGGCCCTGGACCCTCACCCCCAACATGGTGCTGTGCACGGATCTGCCTGCCGTGGCCAGGCCGGCGCGCCGCATCGTGGTGAAGGGCGCGCATCACCTCGACCATTTCCGATCGATCAGCCCAGGCGGCGAGATGGTCATCGCACGCTCGGCCGACGATGGGTTGGAACCGGGCAAGCGATACCTCACCGGACGCATCAACGGCGACGAGCGCAAGTTCCCCCGCTCCGGCGAAGGCTTCGGCGACGTTCGCCTCACCGGCATCGTCACCATCAAGGCCGTGGACGAAGTCAATGCGATCGGCCACGTGGATTTCGCGTGTGACTCGATTGAGATCGGTGACTTTCTGGAGCCGTACGCCACCATCACGCTGCCCACCTCCGCGGCGGCCGACACCGTGGCTCCCGATTTCACGGATCGCGCCTCGCTGCTGTTTGGCGCCGAGGGCCGCGTGATGGTGGGCCAGGGCGATGTGGTGTCCATCGACCGCGGCACGCTTCACGGCGTGGTGGCCGGCGAACGCTACGCCGTGTATCGCGACACACGCAACGGCCTGCCGCTCATCTACATTGGTGAGTTGGTCGTGTTGTCCACCGGTGAGCTGACGTCGAAGGTCATGGTCACCAGGGCGTCCGGCGGCATCGAGATGGGCGACCTGGCGGTGCCGCGCCGTCAACCGTAGGCTTAGCTGATTTTCTTTTCGCGGGCGGCCTTGGCTGACTCGAAGTCGGCAATCTTCGCGCTGCAGCTGATCATCGCGCGCTGGAACCCGCGGTAGTAGTCGATCGCGGAGACCACGGCGGTGATCAGCACGACCCACATCGCGGCCTGTCCCAGCAGCAGCAGCAGCGGCAATCGCTCCCACCCCAGCAACAGCAGCAGGATGGCGGTGACCTGCGACGCCATCTTGAGCTTGCCGAGACCTGACGCCGGCATGCTGAGGCCGCGCGAATAGGCGAGGTTCCGGAGACCGGTGACGGCAATCTCGCGGCCGATGATCACCGCGACCATCCAGGACTGCACCAGGTCGAGCTGCACAAGCGAGATCAGCGTGGCGGAGATCAGCAGCTTGTCGGCGAGCGGGTCGAGAATCTGCCCGACGGTCGTGACCTGCTGGCGGCGGCGCGCCAGATAGCCGTCCAGCCAGTCAGTCAGGGAGGCGATGCCGAAAATGGCCGCCGCGACCAGTTCGACCGGCAATCCCAGTACCAGCCGACCCTCGAACTTCGTCAGGAGCACGGACACGAGCACCGGCACGAGGAAAATGCGGGCGACGCTCAGCGTGTTCGGCAGGTTCATCGCGTGTGTCCCGTCATCACCGGAGCCAGGGCGGACCTGTCGCCATTCTACGCTTCGCTCGGGTAAGATGGAAGTTTGTCATGAAGGCTGTTCTGCTTGCCGGCGGCAAGGGCACGCGCTTGCGCCCCCTCACGCTTCACACCCCCAAACCGGTCGTGCCGATCTTCGATCGCGCCTTCCTGCACTACCAGCTCGATCTGCTGAAGCAGGTGCCAGAGATCGACGAGGTCATCCTCAGCCTCAACTACCAGCCGCGCAAGATCGAGGAAGTATTCGGCGACGGCACCGGCACCGGCGTGCGCGTCCGCTACGTCGTGGAGCCGGCGCCGCTCGGCACGGGCGGCGCGATTCGATACGCCGCGCAAGGCACTGACGACACGCTGGTGGTGTTCAACGGCGACGTCATGACCGGCATCGACGTCAAGGCGGTCGTGGCGCTCCACCGCGAGCGACAGGCCAAGGCCACGATCGTGCTGACGCCGGTGGACAACCCCAGCGCCTACGGCCTGGTTGAAACCGAGGCTGACGGCCGCGTCCGGCGGTTCCTCGAAAAGCCGAATCCCGATTGTATTACCTGCGACACCATCAACGCCGGTATCTACGTGCTGGAGCCGGACACCTTCGATCGGATTCCGAAGGACGTGCCGTACTCGGTTGAGCGCGCCTACTTTCCATCGTTGATCGAGCGCCAGGACACGTTCGTGGCGTATGTCGATCGCGGCTACTGGATCGACATCGGCACGCCCGACAAGTACGTCCAGGTGCACCACGACATGTTCGACGGCAAGTTCGCCGGCGGGCTGTTCGCCACCGGCGACCGCACCAAGCCGATGGTGTCACCAGAGGCGCGCATTGAGGACGGCGTGACGATGACGGCGCCGTGTTTCATCGATGCCGGCGCGCACATCAAGAGCGGCACGACGATTGGCGCATACTCCGTCATCGGGCGAGGCGCGCTGATCGAGGAATCCGCCGATCTGCAGAACACCATCATCTGGCCGAACTCGCGCATCGGCCAGAACGCCGTCGTGCACGGCGCCATCGTCGGGCGCAGTTGCCACATTGGCCGCGACAGCGTGCTGAAGGGCCGCATGCTGCTTGGCGACAAGTCACAACTGACCGACGTCACGAGCATCGGATCATGATCAACCCGTCTGTGTTCAAGGCCTACGATGTCCGCGGATTGTATCCGTCGGAGATCACCGAAGAGGTGTTCTATCAGCTGGGCCGCGCCTTCGTGGCCTACCTCGGCCCCGGCAAGTATGCCGTCACGCGCGACATGCGCGTGTCGTCGCCGTCGCTGACGAAGGCCTTCATCGACGGCGCGGTCAAGCAGGGCGGCACGATCATCGACTACGGGATGCTGGGCACCGACCAGATGTATTTCGCCGTCGCGGCCGACGACCTGGACGGCGGCGCGCAGGTCACCGCGTCGCACAACCCCGGTCAGTACAACGGCTGCAAGATGGTGCGGAAGGAGGCGTTTCCGCTGAGCGGCGACGCCGGCATCAAGGAGATGAAGGAGATGATCCTGGCCGGCTCAATCCCTGCCCCGCCGGCCTCTCCGGGGACGGTCGAGCAGCGCCAGGTGCTGGACCGTTATGTCGAGCACGTGATGTCGTTCGTCGATGAGCGGGCGATCAAGCCGTGCAACGTCGTCCTCGACGCCGGCAGCGGCGTCGCGGGAATCGTGGCACCGCCGCTGTTCGATCGGCTGCCCTGCAAGACCACCAGACTGTGCTTCGAAGTGGACGGCACGTTCCCCAATCACGAAGCCAACCCGCTGATTGAGGAGAACCGCCGGGACATCACCGCCGAGGTGGTCAACCAGAAGGCAGACATCGGCATTGCCTGGGACGGCGATGCCGACCGCTGCTTCTTCCTGGACGGTACCGGCGAGTTCATTGCCGGCGATTTCGTTACTGCCCTGCTCGCCGAGAACATCCTGCTGAAGCACCCCGGTGAGACCATCATTTACGACGTGCGCGCCAGCTACGCGGTGAAGGATGTCGTCGCCAGGTACGGCGGCAAGGCGCTGATGAATCGCGTCGGACACGCCTTCATCAAGCGCCGCATGCGCGAAGAGAACGGCATCTTCGGCGGCGAGGTGACCGGCCACTACTACTTCCGCGACAACTTCTACGCCGACAACGGCTTCATTCCGGCGCTGATGATTCTCGAGCTGATGTCGAAGAAGAATCTGTCGCTGCGCGACCTGCTGAAGCCGCTACGCGAGAAGTACTTCATCTCCGGCGAGATCAACACCACGGTCGCCAGCATGGACGTGGCCGCCACGAAGATCGCGGAGCTCCGGACGCGCTACGCCGACGGCAATCCGTACGACCTGGACGGCGTCTCGGCGGAGTACCCGGACTGGCACTTCAACGTGCGCCAGTCGAACACCGAGCCTCTGCTGCGCCTGAATCTCGAGGGGCTGACACCTGAAATCATGGAGAAGCGGCGCGACGAGCTGCTGGACCTCATCCGAGGCTGAACGCCGCCGCCCGAAATTTCAAACCCCCTATCGCGTTGCTGACGGAATAGCGTAGAATTCAAACGGCTGAGCGGGAGTAGTTCAGCGGTAGAACGCGAGCTTCCCAAGCTCGATGTCGCGGGTTCGATCCCCGTCTCCCGCTCCATTCCCTGGACATGCGCCTCGCCGTCATCGTTTGGGATCGGCCGGATTGCCAGGCCGTCGTTACTGGATCGAGATCCCCGCGCTGATGTTCCAGAGCTGGCGGCCCATGGCCTCGGGCGGCAACGCCGTCGGTGCTCGCGACGGCAGCCTGAGGAAGCGGACATCGAAGCCGGCGCCGATGCGTGGTTTCATGAACCACCTGGCGCCGCCGCCGAAGTTCATCGCGGAACTCCAGGTCTCGGGCACGGACCGCGCCGGCGATGTGCCGATCGCTTCGGACCGGCTGCTGGCCTTCGACCGTCCCATCCCCGCGCTCAGATAGCTCCACCCCAGCTTACGGCCGAAGTTGATCGACACCTGCGGCACGAGGCTCGTCGCGGCTGTGTGAACGACTGCAATGGTGGTCTTCTTGAGCGTGAGTCCCGAGCCAGTTACGAGCACCGTCTCGGCCCTCCCGCTCCCCCTGATAATTGAGGCGCCGACACCGAAGGTCACGACGCCAAGCCGGAGCGGATACACCGTGGCGCCGCCCGCAAGCCCCAAGAAACGTCCCGGGAGTTCAGTGCCCTTGGCCATCACCGGAACCCAGCCTTCAGCCTGCGGCAGTCCCACGGTGGCGGCGTGTGCGTCGACGACGAACCTGGGCAACCGCTCCGAGGAGGTTTGGGCCGCCGCGCGAACGGCCGTGATCAGCAACAGAACGACGATCGCGTATCTCATCAGTAGCCGCCGGCCCTGACAGCCGGCGGCGCTTCGCCGCGTGATTCCTTGACGATGCGCACGCCGGCACTGGCGCCAATGCGGCTGGCGCCGGCCGCAATCATGGCCTTGGTTTGTTCGAGGTCGCGGACGCCGCCGCTGGCCTTCACGCCCATGTCGTCCCCGACCACCCGCCGCATCAGGGCAATGTCGGCCACCGTGGCACCGCCAGGGCCGAAGCCGGTGGAGGTTTTCACGAAGTCGGCGCCGGCCGCCTTGGACAGCGTGCAGGCCGTGATCTTCTCTTCGTCCGTCAACAGCGCGGTCTCGATGATTACCTTGCTGCCGGCTCCGGCGGCGTGGCAGGCCGACACCACGCCGCGAATGTCGTCGGTCACCAGGCGAACATCGCCCGACTTCAGGGCGCCGACATTGATCACCATGTCAATCTCGGATGCGCCGTCGAACATCGACCGCCGTGCCTCGAACTGCTTCACATCAGGCGTGTTGGCGCCCAGCGGGAATCCCACCACGGTGCACACGCCCACCGGCGTACCGCGCAGCAGCCTGGCGGCCAGCGCCACCCACGTCGGGTTGATGCACACCGTCGCGAACTTCCACTCCGCCGCTTCCGTGCAGAGTCGTTCGATGTCCCTGGCGGTGGCGTCGGGCTTCAGCAGCGTGTGATCGATATACCCCGACACGCCGCTGGCGCCGCCCTCCGAGGCGTGCAGGCCGAGGCGCGTGGCGCCGGCGTCGATGACGTGCCTCACGCGATCGGGACAGCAGTCAAACGTGAAGCCGTGGCAGCTGCACCGTTGTGGCGCCACGGCGCCGGCCCGCGCCAGCTCTTCGAGGATCAGTTCGATGACCCGTCGATAATCGGTCACGGCATCTTCTCCAGGGCGTGAATCTTCGCCAGCCGGCGAAGGTAGCGCGCCTCGCCCATCGGCGTCGCCAGCCATGTCTCGACGATCGCCGTGGCATCCTCCACCGACAGCAGCGTGGCGCCAAGCGTCAGCACGTTGGCGCCATTGTGTTCACGAGAATACCGGGCAATGGTCTTGTCCGTGCACATCGCCGCACGCACGCCGTCGATCTTGTTGGCGGCGATGGCCGATCCAATCCCGGCGCCGTCAATGACAATCGCGGCATCCACTTCCCGTCGCGCCACCAGCCGGCCGAGTTGAGCCGCAATATCCGGATAGTCCACCGGGTCGCTGCCGTCGGTGCCGACGTCAAGCACGCTCAATCCACGCTGGCGCAGATGGTCGCGCAACCCGGCCTTCAACGCCACGCCGGAATGATCGCTGCCAATCGCAATCGACTTGACGTCGGCGACCGGCGCCAGGCCATCGAGACTGGCGTCGGTCACGCCGCCCAGGACGGTGATGCGCCGCGCCTTCAGCGTGTCAGCAGCAAGCGGTGTGACGTGCCCGCCGGCCCTCAGCGTCACGCTGGACCCGATTTCGAGATTCCGGGCATCCGCCTCAGTGATGATGTCGAACGATTTCATCTATGTCTATGTTAATGTCTCGCGCGTGACAACGACCGCCACTCCCACTGTCCTGATCGGCCAGGACGAGCTGACCGCCCGCATCGCGGCACTCGCCCAGGAAATCCGCTCCGACCTGCCCAGTGGTCAACTGCATTTCATCTGCGTCCTCAAGGGCGCCTTCCTGTTTCTCGGCGACCTGATACGCGCCACCGAGGGGCCGGTCAGCATTGATTTCATGGCCTGCTCGAGCTACGGCGCGGCGACCAGCTCGTCCGGCGAAGTCCGGCTGACCAAGGACCTCGACGCCAGCATCGAAGGCCGCGACGTCATCATCGTCGAGGACATCGTCGATACCGGCCTGACCCTGCACTACCTGCAGGAAATACTCCAGGCGCGCGGGCCGCGGACACTGCGCACGGCGTGCCTGCTCAGCAAACCGAGCCGCCGCAAGATTGACGTGAAGGTGGACTACATCGGCTTCACGATCGAGGACAAGTTCGTGGTGGGTTACGGACTCGACTACGCCGAGCAGTACCGCAACGTGCCGTATATCGGCATCCTGTGAACATCTCACGGCGCGATCGCCTTGCGGACGGTCGCCACGGCGCCACGAGCGGCGGCGAGCACCGTACCCTCGTCCATCGTGAGCACCTTGCGATCGCGCATCAGGATCGTCCCGTTCACGATCGTCGTCACGACGTCGTTGCCGTTGGTGGCGAACACCACCTGCGCGACCGGATCGTAGAGCGGCGTCTGACGCGGGCGCGACATGTCGACGATGATCAGGTCGGCACGCTTACCCGCTTCAAGTGAGCCGATGCGGTCCTGCTGACCGACGACCCGGGCGCCTCCGATGGTGGCCATCTCGATGGCCTCAACGGCGCTGACCGCCGTCGGGTCGCCGGTCACGAGTTTCGCCTGGAAGGCCGCCTGCCGCATGGCCTCGAACATGTCGAGGTCGTTGTTGCTGGCGGCGCCGTCGGTGCCGATGCCGACATTCACGCCGGCCCTGCGATAGCTGACCACCGGCGCCGTGCCGCTCGACAGCTTCATGTTGCTTTCGGGGTTGTGCGCGATGCCGACATTGCGGCTCTTCAGGAGCGCGATCTCGCTGTCGTTGACCCAGACGCCGTGTGCGGCGACGGTGATCGGTGCCCAGAAGTTCAGGCGGTCCAGAACCGCGACCGGCCGGGCCTGGTGCTGCTCGGCAGACTGCCTGAGCTCGTCATTGGTCTCCGACAGGTGAATCTGGATCGGAATCTTGAGCTGACGGGCGGTCCGGCTGACGCTTTCGAGATGGGCCGCCGAGACGGTATAGACCGCGTGCGGCGCAATCGACGGCGTAATCAACTCGTCGCCCGCAAACTCCTTCGCGAGCGCCACCGTTCGCTGAATGGCCTCCTCGTGAGTGTTCGCATCGGGTGTCGGGAAGTCGATCACCGTCTGCCCCACCATCGCGCGGACACCAGCGGCGCGCGCGGCGCGGCCGACCGTATCCATGAAGTAGTACATGTCGCTGAAGTAGGTCGTGCCCGATTGGATCATCTCGAGCAGTGCCAGCTCGGTGCCGATGCGCACGAAGTCGGCGGTCAACGTCTTGGCTTCGGCCGGGAAGATGACCTTGTTCAGCCAGTCCATCAGGTTCATGTCGCTGCCGAGGCCCCGGAACAGGACCATGGCCGCGTGCGTATGCGTGTTGATCAGGCCGGGCATCACCACCTGACCGGTGGCGTCGATCGTCTGCGTGGCCTTGTAACGCGACGCGACCGCGGAGGGCGTATCGACGGCAACGATCGCGTTGCCGTTGATGGCGATGGCGCCCGGGTTGAGCACGCGTCGATTGCCGTCGACGGTAATGACGATGCCGTTGTTGATGATGAGCGAGACCGTGGCCGGCTGCTGCGCGCTGAGCGGCGCCAGGACGAGCGCGGTCAGTGCGACAACCGCAACGCGAGTGATCATGCCGCTGGAATTGTACGTGAATCAGCGGGATTGCGTGTAAGCTCTCTGCACCGTGCTCCAACTTGTCACCCACCCGCTCGTGCACGAGTGTCTGGCCGAACTGCGCGATGCGCGCACCACGCCGGAGCGGTTCCGGTCGCTGGCCGATCGCATCAGCGTTCTGCTCGGCGCCGAGGCGCTGCGAGACGTGCCGACCGTCAGCGAAACCGTGGAGACGCCGCTCGGACCGTCACCGTGCCGGCGGCTTGCGGCCGACGTGGTGGTGGCGCCGGTGCTCCGCGCCGGCCTGGGCATGCTGCCGGGCATGCTGGAGCTGGTGCCGAACGCGCGGGTCGGGCACCTGGGACTGCAGCGCGACGAACGCACCGCGGTGGCCTCGCAGTACTACGCGAAGCTGCCGAAGAATATCGAGGACAGCTACGTCCTGCTAATCGACCCGATGCTGGCCACCGGTGGCAGTGCGGTCGCGGCGCTCGATGTGCTGACCAGGGCCGGTGCGCGTCACATGCGCCTGGTGTGCATCGTGGCGGCCCCGGAAGGGGTCAGGGCGGTCGAGACCGCCTATCCGTCGGTGCCCATCTTTACGGCGGTGGTGGACCGCGAGCTGAATGCCCACAAGTTCATCGTTCCCGGCCTGGGCGATTTCGGCGATCGTCTTTTCGGAACGGTTTAGCTTGATGCTATGATGAACGGTCCGGGCGCGCGCTTGGCTCAGCGGTAGAGCACTCGCTTCACACGCGAGGGGTCGGTGGTTCGAATCCACCAGCGCGCACCATCTTCTCTAATGTGAGCATGCCCTTCCGGCCGCTCGTCACGGCGTGTGTTCTCGCCGCCGCTACTCTGTTCTTCTACGGTCTTCGATCGGGTCCGCTCACGCCCGAGGAACACGTGTTCCTGGCCGGCTCCCGCTCGGTGGCAGCCAAGCCGCAGCTGTTCTACCACGCCGGGGACGGGCGGTGGCTGCAGCCGCTGGGACTCTACCTCACGGCCATCGTGCACGCCGTCGGCGGCGGAGAGGGCTCCGGCCGCATCGCCGGTGCGATCGTCGGTGCGGTTAACGTGGGGTTGATCTACGTCGCCGCTCACCTGCTGTTCAACCACGCCTTCCTCGGCCTTGCGGCGGCCCTGCTGCTGATGATCATGCCGGCGCACTGGTGGTTCGCGATCGAGGGCACCAGCGCGATCTATCCCATGCCGTTCGTCCTGACCTGGCTGGCGGGTGTGGCGCACTTCCTGGCGAGGGATGGGTCGCGATCGCTGGCCATCGCGGGCACCGGGCTGGCGGTCGGCATGCTCACCCATCCCACGGCGCCGCTCACCATGGTCTGGTTGTGCGTGCTGACGCTGGTGGTCGTGCCGATGAGGCGCGACGGATCGTTGAAGAACCTCTTGTGGTTCGGCGCGCCGATGGCCGTAATGTTCGTGCTGCTGGGCCTCTACTACGGGTTCTACCCACACACCTATAACGACACCTTTGGCCGCTGGGCGATCTTCAAGGCGCACCTGCGCTTCCCGCTCGACGGCCTCGCCGCGCAGGT